>Ga0194123_10001749_pt1 | contig 31085 bp, 34 predicted proteins | sample TA2MahsurfametaG_5_FD_155479 | JGI IMG/M metagenome (GOLD analysis project Ga0194123, IMG submission 155479) | Freshwater microbial communities from Lake Tanganyika, Tanzania - TA2015023 Mahale A surface | ecosystem: Environmental > Aquatic > Freshwater > Lake | place: Tanzania: Lake Tanganyika... | reverse complement strand
GCCATGGAAGGCGATCTCGTTTAGGGAACGGTTAGGGAAAAACTGACGCCGAGCCTGCGCTCAGTTGACGACAGCCAGGATGTCCTTCTCGGAGAGGAGCACGTATTCGTCGCTGCCGAGCTTGATGTCGGTGCCGGCGTACTTGCTGTAGAGCACCTTGTCGCCGACGCTCACCTCAGGAGCCTGACGGGAGCCGTCGTCGTTGCGCTTGCCGGGGCCCACCTGCACCACTTCGCCCACCTGGGGCTTTTCCTTAGCGGTGTCAGGCAGAAGGATGCCGCCGGCGGTCTTCTCTTCGGACTCGGAGACCTTGATGAAGATGCGATCGCCCAGGGGCTTGACGGTGGAAACGCTGAGAGAAACAGCAGCCATGGATGGAATGCGATGAAAATGGCGAAACCATTGGCATGGCGCCAGAGACGCTGCCAGGGTCGCGGTGCCGAGGCACCAGAGGTGACGAGTTGGCACTCGCCGCCCGTGAGTGCCAAGTTATGGGGGCGCAGCACCCGGCTTCAACCGCCAGCGGGGGCGGGTGACCGAACCGGCAGGGGGTGCAGGCCGCAGTGGTAAGTTGGCGCCGCTTCAAGCGGGTTAGGTCCCGCTGCGCGTCCTCCCGCGACTTCTCCCATAAATGGCTGCTGCTACTGCCACCGGCACCAAAGGCATCATCCGGCAGGTGATCGGCCCGGTGATCGACGTTGAATTCCCGGCCGGCAAGCTGCCCAAGATCTACAGCGCCCTGCGCGTTGAGGGCAAAAATTCCGCCGGGCAAAACGTTGCCCTCACCGCCGAAGTTCAGCAGCTGCTGGGCGATCACCGCGTCCGTGCCGTTGCGATGAGCAGCACCGACGGCCTCGTGCGCGGCATGGAAGCCCTCGACACCGGTGCTCCGATTTCCGTGCCCGTGGGTGAAGCCACCCTCGGCCGCATCTTCAACGTGCTCGGCGAGCCCGTGGATGAGCAGGGCCCTGTGAAGGCCTCCACCACCGCTCCGATCCACCGCGAAGCTCCCAAGCTCACCGAGCTCGAAACCAAGCCCAAGGTGTTCGAGACCGGCATCAAGGTGATCGACCTGCTGGCTCCCTACCGCCAAGGCGGCAAGGTGGGCCTGTTCGGTGGCGCCGGCGTGGGCAAAACCGTGTTGATCCAGGAACTGATCAACAACATCGCCAAAGAGCACGGCGGTGTGTCCGTGTTCGCCGGCGTGGGTGAGCGCACCCGTGAGGGCAACGACCTTTACGAGGAATTCAAGGAATCGGGTGTGATCAACCCCGACGACCTCTCCAAGTCGAAGGTGGCTCTCTGCTACGGCCAGATGAACGAGCCCCCCGGCGCCCGCATGCGCGTGGGTCTGTCGGCACTCACCATGGCCGAGCACTTCCGCGACGTGAACAAGCAGGACGTGCTGCTGTTCGTGGACAACATCTTCCGCTTCGTGCAAGCCGGTTCGGAAGTGTCCGCACTGCTGGGCCGCATGCCTTCGGCTGTGGGCTACCAGCCCACCCTCGGCACCGATGTGGGCACCCTGCAGGAGCGCATCACCTCCACCCTGGAAGGTTCGATCACCTCGATTCAGGCGGTTTACGTGCCTGCGGACGACCTGACCGACCCCGCACCTGCCACCACCTTCGCCCACCTGGACGCCACCACCGTGCTCAGCCGCGGCCTGGCCTCTAAGGGCATCTATCCCGCTGTGGATCCCCTGGATTCCACCAGCACCATGCTCCAGCCGGCCGTGGTGGGCGATGACCACTACCGCACCGCTCGCGCTGTGCAGTCCACCCTGCAGCGCTACAAGGAGCTCCAGGACATCATCGCGATTCTCGGCCTCGACGAACTCTCCGAGGACGACCGCCGCACCGTGGATCGCGCCCGCAAGATCGAGAAGTTCCTCTCCCAGCCCTTCTTCGTGGCTGAGATCTTCACCGGCATGCCCGGCAAGTATGTGAAGCTCGAGGACACCATCAAAGGCTTCAACATGATCCTGGCTGGCGAGCTGGATCAACTCCCCGAAGCCGCCTTCTACCTGGTGGGCAACATCGACGAAGTGAAGGCCAAGGCCGCCAAGATCCAAGCCGAAGCCAAAGGCTGATCCGGAGGCTTAACTGATGTCCCTCACCCTCCGCGTTCTGGCGCCTGACCAGAGCGTCTTCGACGGCAGTGCCGACGAAGTGATCCTGCCCAGCACCACCGGTCAGCTGGGCATCCTCCCCGGCCACGTCTCCCTGCTCACCGCCCTCGATTTCGGTGTGCTGCGGGTGCGTGAGGGCAATGGATGGAAGTCCATTGCTCTTCAGGGCGGATTCGCCGAAGTGGATGCCGATGAAGTCACCGTGTTGGTGAACGCTGCCGAGCTCGGCAGCAGCATCAACGCCGACGCGGCCACCAAAGAGCTCGAGGCCGCCACGGCAGCCCTCGCCAAGTTCGAAGGTCAGCCCGCCAGCACCGAGAAGCTCAAAGCCCAGCAGGAGCAGGCCCGTGCCCGCGCCCGCGTGCAGGCCAGCAAAGCCTGACCACCCTGGCTTGATCTACACAGCGCCCCTCGCCGGGCGCTTTTTTTGTCTCAGCCCTCAACAGCGCCGGCACGGATGGGAGTTGGTCACGATCTCGGTGAACAGCTGCGGGCCTGGCTGGAGGCCGATGCCGCCAGCCTGCGGGAATCGCGCGCCCTCACCAATCGGCTGATCGACGCCCTCGGCGCCAACGACAGCCTCAAAGGCCCCATCCGTGATCTGGCCAGCCAGCCCCTGCTGCTGCAGGCCCTCCACAGCCAGGGCGGCAGCCAGCGCTCGGCCGTGGCCAGTCTGTCGGCGCAATTGAGCGGCACCTACGCGCCGGCGGTGCTGGCGGAACTGCTCGATCTGATCGCCGCCGCCACAGGGGTGGACTCGGTTGCGCCAGCGGAGGCTTCCGAGCAGCCAGCCCCACCGGCACAACCCCAGCAACCCCAGGAACCAACCCCCGCTCCCGGCAGATCCGCCAAGGCACTGGCCCAGGCCTTCGGGCCCGGGGCAGCCCTGGCCGCCAGTGGCGCCCTGGTGTTTGCCTGGTGCGGCGCCGAGCTCGACCGCGCTCTGTTCGAAGGCTGGGGCTGGAGCGGCGGCGTGGTGCTGGTGCTGGTGCTCGGCCTGGTGCAGGCGCTGGCGATCGGCCCCTGCAAACAGCTGCGCCGCCGCTGGAGCCTGAGCAGCGATCAGAGCCGGCAACCCCGCGAAGCCTGGCGCTGGCTGAGCCAGGCCTGGGTGCATGGCAACGGCCTGGAGGCCAGCCTCAACCTGATCCTGCTGCTGATCCTGCTGGGCAGCTCACCGCTGCAGCTGCGCGATGTGATCCTGCGCTACAGCCTCACCGGCCTGGCCTGCCTGCTGCCTGCAGCGGTGTGCGCGAGCCAGTGGGGCGTGCGTCGCCGCTGGAGCGGCGCCGCCGGCGCCATCAGCGCCCTGATCAGCCTCGCAGCAGCCCTGAGCCTGCTGCATTGGCGCCCGGTGACCTTCAGCAGCGCCGGGCTGTCGATCCCCGCCTGGGTGCTGCTGCTCGTGAACGGAGCATTGCAGCTGGGCTGGCAACTGCCCCGTCAGGCGGAGGAGGAGAGCAGCCAACCGCTGCAACGGTTGCTGAGCAGCAGCTGGGGCTGGGGTCTGCTGCTTGGGCTGGGCTGGGCCGTGATCACCCGTTTGCAGGAACTGCTCTAGCCGCCAGCTGCATGTAGCGCCCCCAGAGATCTGCCACCAGGGCTCCTGAGGCGGCTTGCGCGGGGGTGTTGTCGTCGTTGCCCATCCAGATGGCCGTGAGCAGCTGGCTGGCTGGCGAATAACCGATGAACAGCACATCCACGCCGTTGTTGGTGGTGCCGGTCTTGCCGCGAGCATCGGGCACCAGGGAAGCCGCCCGGCCTGTTCCCCGCTGCACCACCCCGGCCAACATCTGATCCATGGCCAAGGCCTGCTCGGAGCTGAGCAGCTGGCGGCTCTGCTCGCCGATCGGGATCGTGACGCCCCGCTCCGGGCAGCGATCGAGGCTCTTGATCGACTGACAGACACCGAGGTCGTAGATGCGGCTGACGCCATGCATGGGCACTGAACGGCCACCGTTGGCCACCACGGCATAGGCGCGCGCCATCTCATAGAGATAGGTTTCGCGGCCGCCAAGCATGGTGTTGGCATCGGCATCCAGTGGGGTGGAAATGCCCAAGCGCCGCGCCAGCTTGATCACCCGATCAAAGCCGGCCCGCTCCGCCAGCCGCAGGGCCACCACGTTCTCCGACCAGGCCAGGCCATCGGCCACGCTGGTGCTACCGGAGCCGTGGCGGCAGCCGGCCACGTAATCGAAGGGGGCGCAGGAGATCACATCCCCCGGGCTCACCCCGGCGGCTAGCGCCGCCAGGAAGGGAAAGAGCTTGAAGGTGGAGCCGGGCTGCCGCAGCGCCTGCACCCGATCGAAGCTGGAGCGGCCGTAATCGCCACCCCCCACGTAGGCCAGGATCTCGCCGTTGGCCACGTTCACGGTGATCAGGGCACCCTGGCTGAGGCCCGCGGCCGCGGCCGGCCCCTCGAGAAAACGCTTCAACTGCTCCTGGGCCAGCTGCTGCAGCTTGGGGTTGATCGTGCTGACCACGGCGTAGTTGCCAGCGGCATCCGGGCTGCTCAGATCCAGCCCGAAGCGGGTGCCCTCCAGCTCACCGAGCACGTAATCACTGAAATAGGGGTAGCTGCTGAAGCTCGATTCCCGGCAGGCGGAAGGATCGATGTTGAGGGGGCGCCGCTGGGCATCGATCAGGGCCTGGTCGCTGAGCCAGCCCTGTTCATGCATCAGCTTCAGCACCAGATTGCGGCGCTCAAGCCCCGCCCCGGGATCGCTGGTGTTGCAGGGGCTGTAGCCGTTGGGGCTGGGCAGCAACCCCACCAGAAACGCCGCCTGCGCCACATCGAGATCGCTGGCCGACTTGCGGAAGTAGAGCTGGGAGGCCTGTTCAAAGCCCTCGGCTCCCAAGCCCAGATAGGCGCGATCGAGGTAAAGCTTGAGGATCTGGTTCTTGCTGAAGCCCACCTCCAGCTGCAGCGCCACCCACAGCTCCCGCAGCTTGCGGGTGAGGCTGAGGTCGCGGCCTACCTCCGGATACACCATGCGCGCAACCTGCTGGGTGAGGCCGCTGCCACCACCAGTGCCCAGCAAGGCCGAGCGCAGGGTGCCGAACAGATCGATGCCGCTGTTCCAGCCGAAGCGGGCCTCCTCCGAGGCCATCAGGGCCTGGCGCAGATGCAGCGGATAGGCCTGCAGGGAGGGCAGAGCCGTGGAGGAGCCCTCCTTGGCATCCACCTGGCGGCCGTCCGCCGAAAAGATCTTCACCGGGCCCGAAATCGAGCGGATCCGTGAACCGCCGCCGATGCTGGCGGCCAGCAGCATGCCGCTCACCAGCAGGGCCGAACCGGCCAGAGCGCCTAAGCCCAGCAGATGCACGGCCTGCTCCAACGGGCTGCGGGGGTGGGAGTAGCGCAGCTCGGGAGCCTCACCTTTCAGTGGCGAACCCAGCCGCACCGCATCGCCATCCCGCAGGCGAATGAAGCGAATGCGGCGGTCGCGGTGGAATAAACCGTTGGCGGAGTTGAAGTCTTCGAGGCTGAACTCGCGATCGCTGGGGCGCTGCTTCTCGAAGATCGCGTGCACCCGGCTGAGCCCGGGCTCCTCGAGGGGTAGTTCGCAGCTGGGATCGCGGCCGATGCGATAGCGCTCGTTGGCCAGCGGCAGCGCGCTCAGTTGTCGCCCGCCGCTCCAGAGCTCCAGGCGGGCCTGATGCGCGCGCAGGGGTTTGAGGGCCGCACGCACCGCCGCCGGCCGCTGGGCCAGGGGCCCGCGCAACAACGCCTGGGCCAATCCGCGCCAGGCCTGCCGCATCGGCTGCGGTGCCAGGCGTTGCCCGAGCGGTTTGAGCCGGGTGATCACGGGGTGGAGCGGGGTGGCCATAGGCTAGGGCCAGCCTGAGATCCGTTCGTTGCAGCGCCAGCGGGACCCCTGGGAACCCTTCCGGCTGTGGCTGGCCTTCACGATCGGTGTGTATGCGGTGCGCTCCTTTTTCGCCGCCACCTGGGTGGGTGCGATCCCGGGCTGGGTGCTGCTGCTGCTGGTGCTGATCGCGCTCGCCCTGGCCAGCAAGGCGTTGCTGTTTCCCGGCCGTGTGGTGCCCTACCGCGAGGGTGATGGCGGCTGGTGGAACGATCTGCGCGACGACTGGCAGCTGTGGTGGCGCCGCCGCAGAGGTGAACCATGAATGCGGCGCAGGCGCGGTTGGTGCTCGCTGGCGACCGGCGCAAAGCAGCCCCGCTCGATCCGGTTGAGCCCCTCACCATCGGCCGGGCCAGCAGCAATCGCCTCTGCCTGGCGAGCCTTGAGGGGGTGTCGGATCACCACGCCGTGGTGCGCTTCTCCCGCAGCCAGGGCTGGCTGGTGTGCGAGTGGCAGAGCAGCGATGGCACCTTCCTCGAAGGCCAGCGAGTGCGCCAGTGCCGGCGACTCGACGATGGCGATGAGATCCGGCTGGGGCTGGTGGGGCCTGTGCTGGTGTTCGAGCTCACGGGCACCAGCCCGGCGGCCGCACCGCCCAGCAGCATCGCCGTGGGCGAGCAGAGCGTGGCGGTGATCGAGATCCGCTCCGTGGGCGTGCAGAGCTTGCCCCAGCACCCCCATATTTTCAGCTGGTGGCTGCTGCTGTGCCTCGGGGGGTTGCTGCTGTTGCCCTTCCCGCTGCTGTTCTGGCCGCTGCAGGTGGGGGCCCTGGCTGGCTGGCTGCTGCTGGGATCGCGCAAGCAGCATCAGCTCACGGTGGTGCTGCGCGATGGCCGCGCCCTGCGCCACGCCTTTGCCAACCGCCGCACGGCCCTGGCCCACCGCAACGGCATCCGCAAGGCGATCGGCCTCGAGCCCAACCAACCATGACCTGGCTGCTCCCCGAGGGCGCCAGCCTCAGCTTCAACGGCCTCGATCAACCGCTGCGCATCCTGCGCGGGCTGGGAGGCGGCACCCAGGGGCAGGTGTTTGCGGTGGCGCTGGAGGGCAGCGGCAGCGGCGAAACGCTCGCCTTGAAGTGGTATTTCCCCAGCTGCATCCAACGCGACCCGCAGCTGCGGGACCGGCTCAACCAGAGCATCCGCCTGGGCGCTCCCAACGGCGATTTCCTCTGGCCCCTGGCTCTGCTCGAACCCTCGCCCACCAGCAACAGCCCAAGCAGCCGGGGCTTCGGTTATCTGATGGCGCTGCGCCCCGACGGCTTCGTAGGGGCCCACCTCCATGCCGGTGGGGAGCTGGAAATCAGCCTGCAAACCGTGCTCAAAGCCTGCTTCCGCCTGGCTGATGGCTTCCACCAGCTGCACCTCAAGGGCCTCTGTTACAAGGACGTCTCGCTGGGCAACCTGTTTCTCGAGCCCGGCAGCGGGCGGATTCTGATCTGCGACAACGACAACGTGGACATCGATGGGCGCGGCGTGGGCAGCGTGCTGGGTACGCCGGGGTTCATGGCCCCGGAAGTGCTGCTGGGCCAGGCCCGCCCCAGCGCCAGCAGCGATCTGTTCTCCCTGGCCGTGCTGCTGTTCCGGCTGCTCACCCGCCACGATCCCTTCCGCGGCCGGCTGGAACTGACAATCCGCTGCCTCGATGAGCCCGCCCGCCGACGGCTTTACGGCGAGGAAGCGCTGTTCATCTTCGATCCACTCGACCACCGCAACCGGCCGGATCCGATCGAGCACGCCGCGGCCCTGGTCACCTGGCCGATCTATCCGGAGGGGCTGCAGAGGCTGTTTGTGCAGAGCTTCGGAGCGGGCCTGCGCCAACCCCAGCAGCGCACGCTCACCGGCCAGTGGATCCAGGCGCTGGGGCGCTGCCTCGACCAACGCCAGCTCTGCCCCCATTGCGGCCAGGAAACCTTTGCCGAGCCGGAGGCCAGCAGCAGCTGCTGGAGCTGCGGCGGCCCGCTGCAGCCGGCGCTGCACCTGCAGTTGCCCCACGGGCGCGTGGCGGCGGCGGCGGGCAACCAGCTGCATCCCCACCATTTCGATCCACTCAGCAACGCCAACCTGGACACGCCCCTGGCCCGGCTGGTGGCGCACCCCAGCGATCCGGCGCTGCTGGGCCTGCAGAACCTCAGCGACCACAGCTGGCAGGGGGTGCTCAGTTCCGGGGCCAGCCTGACGCTGGAGCCTGGCCAAACCTGTAATCTCGCGGCCCTGCAGCAGCTCCACAGCAGCGCCGGCTCCATCCTGGTGGTGCGTCCTTAAGCCATGGCCTTCCCCAACGTTCGGCTCAGCAACCGGCCGCTGCACTTCATTTACCTCTGCGATTGCTCTGGCTCCATGGCAGCCCAGGGCAAGATGCAGGCCCTCAACCAGGCGATCCGGCAGTCGCTGCCTGGCATGGCGGAGGTGGCCCGCCAGAACCCGGAGGCACGGGTGCTGGTGCGGGCGGTGCGCTTCGCCGACCAGGCCGCGTGGCATCTGGCGGAGCCCACGCCGGTGCAGCAGCTGCAGTGGCGCGACCTGGAAGCCGGTGGCATCACGGCCATGGGGGAAGCCTTGAACCTGGTGGCAGAGGTGCTGCAATCGCCGCCGATGGAGGAGCGGGCCCTACCGCCGGTGTTGGTGCTGATCTCCGACGGCCAGCCCACCGATGATTTCGATGCCGGCCTGGCCCGGCTGATGCGCCTGCCATGGGCCCAGAAGGCGGTGCGGCTGGCGATCGCCATGGGCCACGACGCCGATCTGGAGGTGTTGCAGCAGTTCATCGGCCCCGAACCCAGCGGAGCCGGCAAATCGCCGCGGCGGCCGCTGCAGGCCAGCAACGCCACCACCTTGGCTCAATACATCCAGTGGGCCTCCACCGCCGTAGTGGGAGCCGCCTCGATGCCCGCCAGCCGGGTGACCCCAGCCCCAGCAGCTGATCGCCCCAATCCCAGCGACAGCGTGGGCAACATCCCGCTGCCCGACCTGCCGCCCACGCTGCTGGATCCCAGCGTCGACGTCGGTCCCCTGGTGTGGTGAGCCACCCCTGGCTGCCCGGACAGGCCTACAGCGTGATCGGTGCTGCCCACCGGCGCCAGGGCAAACCCTGTCAAGACGCCTCCCTCTGCTCGCAGCTGCAGGTTGGTGATGCGTTGCTGCAACTGCTGGTGGTGGCCGATGGCCATGGCGGCCATCGCTATGGGCTGAGCGATGCCGGCAGCGCCATCGCCTGCGCCCAGGCCGAACAAGCGGTGCGGGAGCTGAGCGAGCTCCACCCCCTAACGGATCGGGGCACCTGGCTGGAGCTGCTGCGCCACACCCTGCCCAGTCGCATCCACACCGGCTGGCTGGCGGCGATCGAAGGCGACTGGCAGCAGCGTCCCGAGGCCGAACGGGAGCCGTTTACGCCGCTGAGCTACGGCTGCACGCTGGGGCTGGTGCTGCTGGCACCGCAATGGTGGGGGTGCAGCGGCATCGGCGACTGGGATCTCACAGCGGTGGCCGCCGATGGCAGCGCCCAGCTGCTCAGCGAAGAGCTGGGCGCCAGCGGCAGCAGCGAAGCCACCGGCAGCCTCTGCCAACCCTGGCCTGAGCAGGCCTGGGCCGGGCGGGCCCAGCTGCAACCCCTCAACAACGGCAGCCCGCGAGCCCTGGTGTTGAGCACCGATGGCGTGCGCAAGTCGTGCGCCACGGATGCCGACTACCTCAACCTCTGCAGCGCCCTGATCGAGCTGAGCGGAGCCGAACTGGCCGATGGCCTGGAGCAGATCACCAGCGAAGGCAGTGGCGACGATGTGTCGGTGGCGATCGCGCTGGCGGTGGGTGCAGCCCCCCCAGCCCAGGGGCGCGCGGGCAGGCCACGCCGCTGGCTGCTGGGGGGCGTGCTGGGGCTGGCCCTGGCCAGCGCGGCTGGCCTGGCGGGCTGGCGCTGGCTGCAACCGCCCGATCCGCTCGCGCAGCTGATCAGCGAGCTCTGCCAGCAGCCGCAACGGATCCGGCCCACGCTGCTGCAACGGCGCTCGCAGTTTGCAGCGCTTGTGAAGCAACCCTCCATGGCCGTACACCTGCAGGCCCAGGCCAGCACCGACCCCCTGGGAGCGCTGATCGCCGGGGCGAACAGCCGTAGCGGCCTGAGTTGCCGCGCCCTGCAACTGGGCCTGCAGCAGCAGTGGCAGCAGGCCCGCGCAGCCGCCCGCCCCGCAAACGCCAAGATGCCTGCAACGGCGCCCTCTTCACCGTGAGCGATTACGACCTCGGCGTGCAACTGCGGCGGCAGATCCTGCTCGATCTGGAGCGGGGGCTCAGCAGCGATGGCCGCCGCCTGCAGGCTCTGCTGGGGGATTTCTGCGCTGATCGCCAGGCCGTGTTGCTGCCGGCACTGAAATATCTGGTGCTCTCGGCGGGGTTCAGCAACGCCGTGGCTCAGCAGCCACCGCTGCCGGCGGATGGGCGACTGCAGCTGCGCCTGCAGCAGGAGCTGGATCAGGTGTTTGCCGCGGCCATTTGCGGGCGCATGGACGCGGTGCTGCGGGGCCTGCTGGGGCTACCGGCCGACAGCAGCGCAGCCGCGATCCCCGAACCCTCCGCCCCGATCCCAGCCGAAGCGCCAGCCAACCCCAACGAAGCTAGCGGTAACAACGGCGGTTTGGTGGCGCTGCTGGGGTTCATCGCCGGCGTGCTGGTGGTGGGGGTGGGCGGCGGCTTGGCCTGGTTGTGGCTGCAGAACGGCCAACCGGACAGCACCCCCCAGCCGAGCGAGCAGGCCGCACCACGGGAAGCCATCCCGCAGGCCGTGGACCCCGTCACCACCACCCCGCCGAGCGCTCCCGATCTGAGCGGAGCCGAGCTGAGCCGGGCCACGGCCAGCGTTCAGCAGCTCTACGACGACCTGTCACTGGGCAACCTGCGAGGGGCGCGCCAACGGTTCAGCAGCACAGCTGCCGATCAGTTCGATCCAGCTTTCTTCCGCCAATTCCAGCGGGTGAGTGTGGACAATCTGCAGGAGACCAGTCGCGATGGTGCCGCCATCCACCTGCAGGGCGTCGTGACCTTCGTGTATCCGGATGGCAGCAGCCAGAGCGAATCACGCAGCTTCACGGTGGACACCAGCACCGATCCCGCTCTGATCACGGCCAGCAGCTTCATCCAGGTGCTGCAAGGCCGCCGTTAAGCAAGGCCATCGCTCTACGGCACAAGTGCAAAAAAGCCCCCTGTTAGGGGGCTGCAGGATTCGGGGCAGGCCTGAATCAGGCGGTACCGCAGAAGGTGACATCGGGGAACTTCAGCTTGGCTTCGTCGAGGCTCTTGCCCTTGCCCTCTTCCTGCCAGTAGTTGATCACCTCGGTGGCCTTGTTGAGGATCTCAACGCGCTCGTTATCGGTGATCCAGCTCTTGCCTTCGAGCTCGGTCTTCAGGGTTTCCCAGGCATCCTCACGGGGCCAGAAGAAGTAGGCAGTGAGGGGGCTGGGGCCGCCACCCACGATCTGGTCCACAGCCAGGGCCACGTTGTCGGGCAGCCAGAGGATCTTCAGCAGGAAACGACCTTCATCGGCCTTGGGGGTGCGGCCCGACGGAACGCCGTTCTCGTCGATGGTGGCTGCAGCCAGCACAGCACTGGCACCACGCAGCACGGGACGGCCTTCGGTGGTGTCCTCAGCGGCGGCAGTCGCCACGGCGCTTTCAGCGCTCTCAGTGCTCATGGTGTCGGCGCTCAAGGCTGAATCACAAACAACTAACCTACCAGCCGCTGTTGTCCACCCCCCCCTGACGCCCCGCTTCAGCCCCAGTGCCGTTCTGCTGTTCGACATCGACGGTGTGATTCGGGATGTCGGGGGCAGTTACCGGCGGGCGATCGTGGAAACGGTGCACCACTACAGCGGCACCCGCCCCGATCCCGACGCGATCGATGCCCTCAAGGCCGAGGGTTGCTGGAACAACGACTGGGCCGCCTCCCTCGAGCTGCTGCGCAGGGGTGGCCTGGCTGATCTGCCGAGCTTCGACGCCTTGGTGGAGGTGTTCAACGGGTTTTATTTCGGCGGTGATCCTGAAGGCGATCCGAACAGCTGGGAGGGCTTCATCGGCCAGGAGCCGCTGCTGGTGTCGGCGGAGTTCTTCGAGCAGCTGAGCGCTGCCGGCGTGGCCTGGGGGTTTGTGAGCGGTGCCGAACCGCCCTCGGCCCGCTTTGTGCTCGAGCAACGCCTCGGCCTCAGCAGCCCGCCCCTGATCGCCATGGGGGATGCCCCCGACAAACCCGACCCCACCGGATTCCTGCGCCTGGCGGCTGCGCTGGCCGGCGAGCTGGGCGCCGCCGCCGCGCCGGTGGCCTACCTCGGCGACACGGTGGCTGATGTGATCACCGTGCAACGGGCCCGCCAGCAGCAGCCCCATCAGCGCTTTGTGAGCCTGGCGGTGGCCCCGCCGCACCTGCAGGGCCAGGAGGCCAGAGCCCAGCGCCACCGCTACGAACTCCAGTTGCGCGAGGCCGGTGCCGACGCTGTGATTCCCCACACGGCCGCTGTGCTGGCGAGCCTGGAGCAGGCGCTGGCCTAGCGCTCCATCGCCGCCGGAGCCTTGAGCGCTGCGGCGGTGAGGTTCTCGTGGCCGTGGTCGGTGACGGCCACATCGTCTTCGATGCGGATGCCGATGCCTTTCCAGCGCGCCTCAATCGCCGGCTGGCCCTCCGGCACCGGCAGGCGATCGCTCACGTAGAGCCCCGGCTCAACGGTGAGCACCATGCCCGGCTCCAGCGCCACGTGGTGTTCGCCGAGGCGATAGGCGCCCACATCATGCACATCCAGGCCCAGCCAATGGCCGGTGCGGTGCATATAGAGATGGCGATAGGCACCCTGCTCGATGATCCCGTCAACCGAGCCGATCAGCAGTCCCAGCTCCACCAAACCCTCCACCAGCACCCGCACGGCGCGCTCGTGCACGCCCTCGGCGGTCTGCCCCGGTGCCACCTCCGCCACCGCGGCCTCCTGAGCGGCCAGCACCAGCTCGTAGAGGGCCCGCTGCTCACCGCTGAAACGACCGTTGACCGGGAAGGTGCGGGTGATATCTCCGTTGTAGTAGTCGTTCAACGAACAACCCGCGTCGATCAACAGCAGATCGCCGTCGCGGAGCGTGGCGTTGTTGGAGGTGTAGTGCAGCACGCAGGCGTTATCACCGCCGGCAACGATCGAGTTGTAGGCCGGTCCGCGAGCGTTCTGCTCAAGGAAGTGCTGCTCAATCACGGCCTGCACCTGGCGCTCATTCAGCCCCGGCCGCGCCACCTGGCGGGCCAGCTCGTGGGCCTCGGCCGAGATGCGGGCGGCCTCACGCAGGCGCGCCAGCTCCTCGGGGGCCTTGCGCAGCCGCAGACCGTGCAGCAGCGGGCAGGGTGCCACCAACCCGAGGGCCGCAGCGCCGCTACGGGGGGCACGATCGAGCTGGCCCGCCCAGGACTGCAGCACCAGGGGCTCCACCGCCGCATGTTTGCCCACCCGGTAGGCGATGCCCTCGGCACCGCGCAGATAATCCGGCAGGCGTTGCGCCAGCTCATCGCGCGGATGAGCCAGATCCGCACCGAACTGCTCCACAGCACCCTCACACCCCCAACGGAAGCCGTTCCACACCTCCGCACTGGGCTCCTTGGGGTTCACGAACAGCACGAAGCGCTCGCCCTCGGGCCGATGCGGCAGGAACAGCGCCACCGCATCGGGTTCATCGAAGCCGGTGAGGTACCAGAAATCACTGTTTTGACGGAACGGCCACTCGCAATCGGCGTGGTGCACGGCCAGGGGCGCCGCCGGGATCACAGCTGCGGCACCGCCCAAGGCCTGAAAGAAACGGGCGCGGCGCTCGGCGTACACGGCTGGAGTGATCAGCATGAAAGCGAGCGGTGCTGAGCGCGACGATGGCACAACCGCTTCAATGCATGGCGTTGCCGCCGCCGCCCTTGGCCCAACCCTCCACCGCCGAGCGCTGCGAGCTGCTGCTGGGCGAGTGGCGCAGCGGCCTGCGGCTGAGCGATCGCGAGCGCAGCGCCCTGGGGCCCGACCTGTACGCCCTCGACCAGCAGCTGCTGGCACTGCACCGCAGACGGCTGCGGGTGGCGGTGTTCGGTCGGGTGGGGGTGGGGAAATCAAGCCTGCTCAACGCCCTGCTGGGAGAGCAGGCGTTTGCCACCGATGTGGCCCACGGCTGCACCCGGCATCAACAGCACCGCCCCTGGGATGTGCCCATTCCGGGCCTGGCGGGCGTGGATCTGGTGGATACGCCGGGCATCGATGAGATCGCCGCACGGGCCAGGCACCGCCTAGCAGCACGCGTGGCCGTGGGCGCCGATCTGGTGCTGCTGGTGCTGGACAGCGACCTCACGACACCGGAAGCCGACGCCCTGGAGCAGCTCCTGGCGGCGGGCAAACCGGTGCTGTTGGTGCTCAATCGCATCGATTGCTGGCCCGCCGGCGAACACGAGGCGCTGATGGCCAGCATCCGCGCTCGCCTGCCGGCGGCGGCCCGGCCGCTGGAGCTGCTGCCGGTGGCCTCGGCGCCGCGCCGGGCGGTGGTGCTCGAGGACGGCCGCGTGCGCAGCGAAGCGATGCCGGCCCAGGTGCAGCCCTTGCGCCAGGCGTTGGTGCAGCTGCTGGAGCAGCACGGAGCCCTGCTGCTGGGGCTCAACAGCCTGCGGGCCGCCGATCGTTTCGCCCAGCGGCTGCACCAATGGCGGCTGCGACGCGGCAAGGACGGTGCCCAGGCCCTGATCGGTCGCTACGCCGCCCTCAAGGCCACGGGGGTGGCCGCCAACCCGCTGCTACTGCTGGATCTGGCTGGCGGCATCGCCCTCGACACCGCCCTGGTGGTGCAGCTGTGTGAGCTCTACGGCCTCGAGCTGGGCGGCGGCGGCGCCCGCGCTCTGCTCACGCGCCTCTCGGCCCAGAACGCCCTGCTGGGCGGCACCCAACTGGGAATCCAGCTGCTGCTGGGGGGGCTGCGCCAGGTGCTGACACTGGCGGCACCCTTGAGCGGCGGCCTCAGCCTGGCGCCGGCCGCACCGGTGGCCCTGGCCCAGGCGGCCCTGGCGGTGCACACCACCCGGCTCACCGGGCGACTGGCCGCCGCCGAACTGCTGCGCAGCGCCGAACGGGGGCGGCTGCGGCCCGCCTCGCTGCTGAGGCGCCTCGCCCGCCAGGACCCCCAGGCCCGGGCCTGGCTGCAGCAATGGCGCCAGCAAGAGCTGCGCCCCCAAGCCCTGCAGCCGTTGCTGCCATGACAGCCCCGCCCACCGTGGCGCTGCTGGGCACCAGCGCCGATCCCCCCACAGAAGGGCATCGGGCGCTGCTGGAGGGCCTGGCTGAGCACTACGGCCAGGTAGCAACCTGGGCCAGCGACAACCCGTTCAAACAACACGGTGCACCGCTAGAGCTGCGGGCCCGGTTGCTGGGGGCCCTGGTGCAGGCCATCGGCGATCCACGGATCGAGCAGCTGCAGCTGCTGAGCAGCCCCCGGGCCCTCACCACCCTCAAGCGCGCCGCGGCGCACTGGCCCCACCACGAACTGGTGTTTGTGGTGGGCGGCGATCTAGCGGATCAGGTGCCGCGCTGGTGGCGCGCCGCCGAGCTGCTGCAGCGCTGCCGCCTAGCGGTGGTGCCGCGGCAGGGATTTGCGCTGGAGCCTGGAGCCCTCGACGCGATCCGGGCCCTGGGGGGCAGGCCAGAGCTGGTGCGCCTGCCGGTGCCGGCCACGGCCAGTTCCACAGTCCGCCAGCACCCCAGCCCTGACCAGGTGCCCCCAGCCCTCTGGGCGGAACTGGTTCGCCACAATCTCTATGGCCTGGGGCCGCAGCCCTCCCGCTCACCCCGCTGATGCGCGTTGCCCTCGCCCAGATCAATCCGCTGGTGGGCGACCTGGCGGGCAATGCCACGCAGCTGCTGGAGGCGTGCCGCACCGCCGCCGCGGCCGGCGCCCAGCTGGTGGTGGCGCCGGAGCTGGCGCTGTGGGGCTACCCACCCCGCGATCTGCTGCTGCGGCCGGCGCTGCGCCAGCAGCAGCAGCAGGCCCTGGATCAACTGGCAGCAGAGCTGCCCGACAGCCTCGCCCTGCTGCTGGGGGTGAGCGAACCGGCGAACGACGGCCATCAGCCCGATTTGTTCAACAGCGCCGCGCTGGTGCAAGCCGGCCGCTGGCGGGTGGTGGCGCGCAAGCGGCTGCTGCCCAGCTACGACGTGTTTGATGAGCGGCGCTACTTCCGCCCCGCCGATCAACCCTGCCTGCTGGAGTTGGAGTGCGGCGGCCGCAGCTGGCGCCTCGGCATCACCCTCTGCGAAGACCTCTGGGTGGAGGAGGAGCTGCACGCGCAGCGGCTGCTGGGTGGTGATCCCGTGGGGGATCTGCAGGCCCTGGAGCCGGATCTGCTGATCAACCTCTCCGCCTCACCCTTCGGGCAGGGCAAGGCGCAGCTGCGACGGGAGCTGGCGGCGGCAGCGGCCAGGCGGCTGCGCTGTCCGGTGATCTACGTGAACCAGGCGGGCGGCAACGACGAGCTGGTGTTCGACGGCGGCAGCTTCGTGGCCAGCGCCGGGGGCCCGGTGTGCTGTCAGCTGGCCTTCGCCGCCACCGATCTCCAACTGTGGGATGCCAGCCAGGGCGCCTCGGGAAACGCTGCAGAGAGCGCTGCGGCCCTGCCGGTGCCCGATGAGCTGCTACTGCGCGCCCTGGTGCTGGGGGTGCGCGACTACGCCCGCAAATGTGGGTTCCGCCAGGCGCTGCTGGGGCTGAGCGGCGGCATCGATTCAGCCCTGGTGGCCGTGATTGCCGCTGCCGCCCTCGGGCCCGAGAACGTGCAGGCGCTGCTGATGCCCTCGCCCTGGAGCTCGGAGGGCTCAATCAACGACTCCCTCGCCCTCGCCGATCGGCTGGGGATCGCAACCCACACGGTGTCGATCGCGCCCCTGATGGCAACCTTTGATGCCGCCCTCAGCGCTCCGCTTGCCGGCGCACCGGCGGGCCTCACCGCCGAGAACCTGCAATCACGCATCCGCGGCACGCTGCTGATGGCGGTGGCCAACCAGCAGGGGCAACTGCTGCTCTCCACCGGCAACAAATCGGAACTGGCGGTGGGGTATTGCACCCTCTACGGCGACATGAACGGCGGCCTGGCCGTGATCGGCGACCTCTACAAAACCACCGTGTTTCGCCTGTGCGCCTGGATCGATGCACCCGCCTCGGCCGCCTGCCGCGGCCGGCTCGGCCTGCCGGCAGCAGGGGAGCTGGTGGGAGCCGCCATCCGCGAAAAAGCACCGAGCGCCGAACTGCGGCCGGATCAACGCGACAGCGACTCCTTGCCGGATTACGAGCTGCTGGATCCACTGCTGCAGGCCCTACTGGAGGAGCACCAAAGCCCTGAAGACCTGGCCCGCCATGGTGTGGATCCGGCCCTGGCTGCGCGCGTGATGCAGCTGCTGCGCCGCGCCGAATTCAAACGCCGTCAGGCGCCACCGGTGTTGAAGCTGGGCAAGCGTTCCTTCGGGAGCGGCTGGAGGATGCCGATCGCAGCCGCCTGAGCCGCCGTCCTGGCTTATCGGCCGCTGTTCTCGAGCTGCTCAAGCCCCTTGCGCAGCAACTGCTGACCACCCTCTAGCAGGCGTTGCTGATCGCTCTTGAACTGGCAGCTGGCGGTGCGGTATTGAACGGTGCGGCTACGGGGCACATACCAGAGCGCATCGAGCTTGCAGAAGTTGCGACCCTTCTGGGCCGGTAGGTCCTGGAGCAGTTCACCGCTGAGGCAGCGGTATCCGGCCCGGTCCTTGCCCTCCCGCAGGCAGGTGCCGAGGTTGCGCACAAACAGGCCGGCGCCTTTGGCTTTGAAGCTCTGGTTGGCGTAACCAGCAAACGACACCGGGTCGTAGCTGAACGGCGCAGCCTGAGCGGGTGCGCTGAGCGCCAGCAGGAGCAGAAGGGCTTGGAAACAACGCTGCACGGGACTGTCGCGATCGGCCGTGCCCACCATCATCGGCGCTGAAGCGGTGGCCAAGGCCAGCCATCAGCGCCAAGCTGAGGCCAGACGAGCCCCGCAAGCACGCCATGGCAGGCGCCATCGCCCCGATCGCCAGCGTCGGCGTGCCGCGGGAGATCAAACCCGATGAACGGCGGGTGGCGCTCACACCGGATGCGGTGCGGGAGCTGGTGGGCCATGGCCTGCAGGTGCGGATCGAGCAGGGGGCCGGCGATGGTGCCGGCATGAGCGACGCCGCCTTTGCCGCCGCCGGTGCCGCACTGGTGGATCGCAGCGAGGCATGGGCGGCGCATCTGGTGGTGAAAGTGAAGGAGCCGCAGCCGGAGGAGTTCGGCTTCCTGCGGCCCGATCTGGTGTTGTTCACCTACCTACATCTGGCCGCCTATCCAGCTGTGGGCCGGGCCCTGCTGCAGGCGGGCACCACGGCGATCGCCTACGAAACCGTGCAGCTCGATGACGGCAGCCTGCCGCTGCTGGCCCCGATGAGTGAGATCGCCGGCCGGCTCGCGGCCCAGGTGGGGGCCCACCTGCTGGAGAAGCCCCACGGCGGGCGGGGCGTGTTGATCGGGGGTTGCACCGGCGTGCGTCCGGCACGGGTGGTGGTGCTCGGTGCCGGCAGTGTTGGCTGGAACGCCGCCCGCCTGGCGGCAGCGATGGATGCCGAGGTGTTCCTGCTGGATCTCTCGCCGGAGCGGCTGCGCCGCCTGGAGGGTCAGCGGCAGGGGCGGCTGGTGAGCTTGGTGAGCAGCCGCGGCCTCCTGGAGCGGCTGGTGCCATCGGCCGACCTGCTGATCGGTGCGGTGCTGCTACCCGGCGATCGCGCCCCCACCCTGGTGGAGGAGGAGCTGGTGGCCCGGATGCAGCCGGGCTCGGTGATCGTGGATGTAGCCATCGATCAAGGGGGCTGCATCGCCACCAGCCGCGAAACCACCCACACCGATCCAGTGGTGAGCATCCACGGCGTGCAGCACTACGCCGTGGGCAACATGCCCGGCGCCGTTCCCTTCACCGCCACCGAAGCGCTGGTGAGCGTGACCCTGCCTTACATCGCCGCCGTGGCGGGGCGCGGCCTGGTGGAGGCCGTCACCGAACGACCCGAGCTGGTGTCGGGGCTGAACACCGCCGGTGGTGCGGTGTGCCATCCCGGCGTGGCCAAGGCCCTCTCCCTCCCCAGCCGCCATCCGATGGCCTGCCTGCCCTGAGCGGCCGCCACAAGCTGAAATCATTCCGCGCAGGCGGCGCCCCAATCTGCAGCCACTCCATAGGTTGAAAGCACGGCCCCTTCGACGCCATGGCCTACTGCCGCGCCCTGATTCCCTTCCGCAGCTCGGGCTCACCGAGTGAATTGCTCCGGCCGCTGCTCGAGCAGCTCGGCCTGGAGGTGGAGCAGCCCGACCAGCGCACCCTGATGGCATTCGAGCGGCCCTGCTCAGGCCGCCGGGCGAACGATTACGTGCGGGTGTGGGCCGACTGGAGCGACATTGCCAGCACCGGCGAACTCTGGCTGGAAACCCTCAGCGGCGAGTGCATGGCACGGTCGAGCACCCGCTGTGCCTCCGTGCTCGACCGCATCTGCTCCGGGCTCAATCGCTGAGCTCCAGGGCCTCCAGATACAACCAGGCCCCCTCAACCCGGCCCCCCTGCCGGCCGAAACGCGACCGTTCCCGCAGCGCCCCCCGCTGCCCGCCGGCGCTGTAGTGGGCCACGAAGGTCACGGTGCCATCGAGGTCGAGCGCACCACCCGCTTCCACCGCCACAATCTCGAGCCCCCGCCAACGCAGCTGCCGCCCGCTGGTCTTGAGGTCACGCCGCCGTTCCGCCAGCGGCTGCTCGGAGTGCTGCGTACGCAGCAGATGCTCGATCTCACCCAGGGCGTAGGCGCTGTAGCGCGAACGCATCAGCTGTTCAGCGGTGATGGCCTGGCGCTCCTGGCGATGCAGCGGACGGCAGCAGCTGGCATAGGAGCCTCCACCGCAGGGGCAGGCCTGGGGTGCGCTGAAGCCCGCCATCAGCGCTGCGCCGCCACAGCCGGCAGCGGTCGGTGCAGCGCCGCCGGGGCCAGGCCCTCGCGCAACGCCAGCAGCAGCCCAGCGGCTTCGCTGTAGCTGGCAGCCGACAACACCTCCAGTCCCAACGCCTCAGCGTTGACGTTGAGCAAACAGGGATTATCCACAGCAATCACGGGAATGCCGCGCTCCGCGCAGGCCAGCACCGCAGCGCCACCCAGGGCTCCGGCCGGGGCCACCACCGCCCCCACCGCGTCCATGCCGATCACAGCAGCGGGATTCGCCGTTGGCAACGGCTGGGCCGCCGGCAGCAGATCCGGTGCGCGGCTCAAGCCCACCAGCACGCAGGGAAGGAAGGTGAAGCCCAGCTCCTCGCCGGCCGCGCGGGGATCCAGATCCGGATCGAGCGCCAGCGGGCTCAGGGCCGGTGCATGGGCACAGGGCACACCCAGCTCACGGCTGAGCAGGTGGCTGATCACGGCCTCGGCACCTGCGAGCGCATCCACGCCGCTGCCCTGGCGATAGGCCGCCAGTGCTTCGCTCTCGGGGTCATCGGGAAAGCGCGCCACCACGGCGATGGCCGTGGCACCGGCGGCCTTGAGCCGGTGGCCCGCCTCCAGCAGCGCCTGGGGTTGACCCAACTGGCCCCAGCTCACGCCGCTGGCCCCAAGGCTGAGGCTCACCTCCAAGGGCAGCTCGGTGGTGACCACCGGGCCGATGTCGAGGCCCAGGGTGGCGCGACAACCATCCGCCACCTGCAGATGGCGCAGGCGCAACTCCGGCTCGATGCCGGCATCGAGCAACAGGCCCACCCGCTGGCGCCGCACCGGCCGCAGCAGCAGCTCACCCGCCGCGAAGCGATCGAGGCTGGAGCCTTCCACGTAGTGAATGCGCGGATCACTCCAATAGAGCGCCGCGCCGTTCATCACATTGGGATGGGTGATCAGGCAGCCGCTGGCCGCCGCCAGCAACCGGGCCGCAGGCAACGCATCACCGGCGTAGCCCCCCACCGCACAGCCAATGCCCGTGGGGATCACCAACAGCGTGGGCAGGGGAGTGGCGGTGGTGGTCATCACGCGCCGCCGCTGCCGTTGAGCACCACCGCCTCGATCTGCAGCATCGCCTCGCCAGCGCCGGGGTGGTGCACCGCGGTGATTGCCCAGCGCAGGGGGCGGCCGTAGGCAGCCAGCGCGGTTTCAATCTGCAGGCGCAGTGGGCCGGGCCTGCGCTCCAGCTGCAACACAACCGGGCTGAGGCCAGCGGCGCTCACTTCTGATACTGACCGAATTGCGCCTCGTAGAGCGCATCTTCCTGGCCGGCTGTGAGCTTCAGATCACTGCGGGGGAACGCCACACAGAGCAACGCATAACCCTGCTCCTGCAGGTCGGCCTTCACACCCATCGCATCGGGCTGATGCACGCTGCCCTCGTGAATGCGAGCTGCGCAGGTGGTGCACACACCGGAACAGCAGGAACTGGGCAGCGCAACGCCCGCCGCCTCGGCGGCGGCGAGCACGGTTTGATCAGGGCTGCAGCTGAAGCTGTGGCTGGTGCCGTTCAACTCACAGACAACGGTGAAGGTGTCGCTCATGGGGCGCAGCGGCAGCTGAGGCACGTGACCGTTCATTGTCCCGGATCGCCGGGCCCCGCCACGGCGCTCCACTGGGCCGGATGGGGCGCTAGATATTCCGGTGGAGCCGGATCACCCTCGCCCACCCAGGGAGCCGTGAGGGCCAGATCAAAGGCCAGCGAAAGGCGGAGATCATCCTCGTCTTCGTTGGCCGTCACCGCGTGATCGGTGCTGGCGGGGAAGAACACCAACAGCCCGGCCTGGGGAGCCACATCCAGCCAGGGCGCATTCCAACGCTGGGCTGCGGATGCCGCCGGATCAATCGGACCGCCATGCCCCACCAGCAAGCCCGGCACCAGTTCATTGCTCGGGTGACGGGAGAACAGGCGCAGGCAACCGCTGCGGCCACTGCCGTCGCCGTTGAGATAGAGCACGGCGCTGAGGTGGGCATTGGGATGGTGGTGCCGCCCCACCACCTGACCGGCCTCACTCACCACCGGCCAGGAGCGCTGCATGTGCAAGGCCACCGTGCCCGGTTGAAAGCCCAGCTGCTCGAGGTAGATCCAAGCCTGCCGCTGCACCTCAGCGCTGATGGCCGCGAAGGTCACCAGGCTGTGCAGCTGCCAGATGCCGTTGATGTCGCCGGTCCAGGCGCAACCGGGTTCGGGGTTGCCGCCTGCATCACCGCGCAGGGCCAACACCTCCTGCATCAGCAGGGCCAGATCCCAGGGATCCAGCCGCAGGAACACACGCCCCAACGCCAGCGGGAACAACGCCTGCAACTCCATGGTCATCGGCAGTGAGCCGCAACGCCGCGTTCATCCTCACCGCCAGCGGCCTGCCAACAAAAAACCCCGCCGGCAGGGATGACTTCGCAGTGCGAAGACAACCGACCGGCGAGGTTGGAGCGATGAACTGAAGGCTGTTAGGCCATGGCGGCGGCGCCGCCCACCACTTCCAGGATCTCCTGGGTAATGGCGGCCTGACGGGCCTTGTTGTAGTCGAGGGTGAGGGTCTTGGCGAGTGCCTTGGCGTTGTCGCTGGCGTTGTTCATGGCTGTCATCCGGCTAGCCAGCTCAGAAGCTGCGGCTTCCTGAAGGGAGCGCAGCAACTGGTTCTGGAGATACAGAGGCAGCAGCGCGTTCAGCAGCTGATCCGGGGTTTGCTCGAACACCAGATCCGAAGGCAGAGCGGGTTGCTCGTTGGCCACGGTGCCCTTCTCCACGCCCAGCTGACCATCGCGGGTGGTGAGACGGAAGATCTCATCATCCGGGCTGGCGATGCCCTGGGGATCCAGGGGCAGCAGGGTCTGCGACACCGGCTTAGAGCTCACCAGGTTGATGAACTTGGTGAAGATGATCTCCACACGATCGGTGCTACCGGAGAGAAACTCAGCCAGCACTTCCTCGGCGATCTTGCCGGCTTCGGCAGCGTTGGGCACCTGCTCGAGCCCCATGAAGGTGGCGCGAATGGTGTATTGGCTGGCGCGATTTTGGAAGTAGGTGGCCACTTTGCGGCCGATCAACACCAAGTCAACGGTGTATCCCTGAGCTTTGAGCTCAGCGTGACGCTGCTCGGTGCGCTTGATGATATTGGCGTTGTAGCCGCCGCACAGACCACGGTCGCCGGTGACGGCAAGCAGCGTGATCGTGTTCACATCCCGGCTCTCGAGCAGGGGCGCATCGGCCGTTTCGAACTGCATGCGGGTCTGGAGGTTCTCCAGGATCCGGGCAAGACGATCGGCAAACGGCCGACTACGGAGCACCTGCTCCTGCGCGCGACGCACCTTCGCAGCGGCCACCAGGCGCATGGCCTCGGTGATCTTGCGGGTGTTCTTAACGGAACTGATCCTGTCGCGGATCTCCTTGAGGTTCGCCATGGAAGGGGGTCTCCGGGTTAACCGTCAGGATCAGGCCGCAGCCAGCATCGACGACTTCACTTCGTTGATGGCGTCCTTGAGCATGGCCTCAGATTCGTCGCTGAGTTGCTTCTCGGTTTGCACCTTGTTGATGAATTCGGCTTTGTTGGACTTGAGGTATTCGCGCAGTTCGCGGCAGAACTGAACCACCGACTCCACAGGCACCTCGTCGATCAGGCCCTTCACACCGGCGTAAACCACAGCAACCTGCTCGGCCAGGATCAGGGGGCTGAACTGGGGCTGCTTGAGGATCTCGCGCAGACGCTTACCGCGAGCCAGCTGCTGCTGGGTGGCGGCGTCGAGGTCGGAGGCGAACTGGGAGAAGGCGGCCAGTTCGTCGAACTGAGCCAGTTCCAGCTTCAGGGTGCCGGCGATCTTCTTGATGGCCTTGGTTTGGGCAGCACCGCCCACACGGCTCACCGAGATACCCACGTTGATGGCAGGGCGCAGACCGGAGTTGAACAGGTCGGAGCTGAGGAACACCTGACCATCCGTGATCGAGATCACGTTGGTGGGGATGTAGGCGGACACGTCGCCAGCCTGGGTTTCGATGATCGGCAGGGCAGTCATCGAGCCCTTGCCCATGGCATCGCTGAGCTTGGCGGCACGCTCGAGCAGACGGCTGTGGCAATAGAACACGTCGCCGGGGTAGGCCTCACGACCGGGAGGACGACGCAGCAGCAGCGACATCTGGCGGTAAGCCTGGGCCTGCTTGGTGAGGTCGTCGTAGATCACCAGGGTGGCCTTGCCCTTGTACATGAACGACTCAGCAATGGCGGCGCCGGTGTAGGGAGCCAGGTATTGGAGAGCAGCCGATTCGGAGGCGTTGGCGGCTACCACGATGGTGTAGTCGAGAGCGCCTTTCTCGCGCAGCACTTCCACCACGTTGGCCACGGATGCGGCCTTCTGGCCTACAGCCACGTAGACGCAGACAACGTCTTCGCCCTTCTGGTTGATGATCGTGTCGATCGCGATGGCGGTTTTGCCAGTCTGGCGGTCACCGATGATCAGCTCGCGCTGGCCGCGGCCGATGGGGATCATCGCGTCGATGGCGGTGATGCCGGTTTGCATGGGCTCATGCACCGACTTGCGCTGGATGATGCCAGGCGCCATCGACTCGATCAGACGGGTCTCGGTGGTGGCGATTTCACCCTTGCCGTCGATGGGCTGACCGAGGGGGTTCACCACGCGGCCGAGCATGGCGTCGCCCACGGGCACGGAGGCGATTTTGCCGGTGGCCTTCACCGTGCTGCCTTCCTGGATGCCGCGGCCTTCGCCCATCAGCACGGCACCGACGTTGTCGTCCTCGAGGTTGAGAGCGATGCCTTCGGTTCCGTCTTCAAACTGCACCAGCTCACCGGCCATGACCTGCTCCAGGCCATAAACACGGGCGATGCCGTCGCCGATCTGCAGCACGGTGCCGACGTTGCTGACGGAAACCGACTTGTCGTAGTCAGCGATCTGCTGCTTGAGGATCGCGCTGATCTCGTCGGGGCGGATGGAAACCATGGGAGGCGTTGGAGTTGAGGACGGGGGTGAGAAGGGGGTACGGGTGCGGAGCTAGCTCACCTTGGCCAGCGCCAGTCCGAGGCGACGCACCTGACCCGCGAGGCTGGCGTCGATCACCTTGGAGCCAACCTTGACGACGAAACCGCCGATCAGATCGGCATCCACCTCGAGGTTGATCTCCAGCTTGTCGGTCCCGGCCACGGCCTGAACCTTCTTGCTGAGCTCGGCTTGCTGCTCTTCGTTCAGAGCAGTGGCCGAGGTCACGGTGGCGAGCGCGATGTTGCGCTGCTCGCGGTAGAGCTCGAGCAAACGCTCCAGCACGGCATCGAGAACTCCGATGCGCTGGCGGTCGGCCAGCAGCTTCAGCAGGTTCACGAAGGAGGGGGTGAGCTGATCGGTGAACAGCTTTTCAAGTGCGGCCTTCTTGGCCTCCACCTCAAGCACCGGAGAGGCCATGGCCTCCCGCAGTTCGGGGGATTGCTGCCAAAGGGCGAGAACGGCCTTGGCCTGATCCACCACCTCGTCGGTTTCCTTGCGGCTTTCAGCCACCTGCAGGAACGCCTCGGCGTAGGGGGTGGTGATCGTGTTGAGCAGTGGCATCAGGCGTTCCCCAGGTTTTTGATGGACTGGCTCACCAGCTGGGCCTGGGCATTGGCGTTGAGCTTGCCGGGAAGGGTGGCCAGCGCCTGCTCGATGGCGAGGCGGGCGGCTTCACGGCGCAGCTGGTCGCTGACGCGAGCGGCCTCGGCGTTGAGATCAGCAACGGCGCCCTGCTTGAGACGGGCCATCTCCTCGATGGTGCGCATCTCGCTCTCCTGACGGATGGCGTGGGCACGGGCCTTGCCGTCGGCACGGATCTGCTCGGCCTTCTGCTGGGCTTCGGTCAGGTCCTTCTGGGCCTGCGCGAGCTGGGTGGTGGCACTGGCCAGACGCTCTTCGGCATCTTTCAGATCGGCCAGGATGATCGCCCGACGCCGCTCCAGGATGCCGCCCAGGAAGTTGGGCAGAAACTTGTAGAGAACGAAGATGACGATCGCCAGGTTGATGATGTTGGTCTCGAACACGTCGAGGTTGAGACCAAAGCCACCGTGGTTGGCGAAAAGGCTTGGGAAAGTCATTGGGCGGCCAGCAGACGGTCGACGATCAGGGCGCCGAGCTTGTCGGCGTCGCCCTTGAGCTGGCCAAGGGCCGACTCCCGCTGGGCATCGATTTCACGACGCGCCTGTTCGCGGGAGGCATTCGCTTCGGCGGTGGCCGTAGCCAGCGCTTCGCGATAGAGCTTGTCGGAATCCTGCTCCGCTTCCTGAATCAGCTGTTGGGTGGCTTTGCGGGCCTCCTTGAGCTGCTCACGCAGATCCGCCTCCAGACGCTCAACCTGGGCCAGCTTTTGCTTGGCCTCGGCACGGCTGGTGGTGATGTAGCCCTCGCGCTCTTCCACAACCCGTCCGACGGGGCGGAAGAACAGAGCATTGAGGATGAAGGTGAGGAGAACCACCTGAACCGCCATCAGCGGCAGGGTGGCATCGAGGTCAAACAGACCTCCCTCCGTTGCACCAAGCAGGAGCCAGCTGGTCATGAGGCGGGGGTGCGGGCGGATGAAAGCAGTCGCGTGCAGATGAGGTGAGGTGAATGAAAGTGCAGAGGCTCAGTCGGTGACCGAGCCTCTGCTCACCTCAAACGCGATCAGCCGGCGAAGGGGTTGGCGAACAGCAGCACCAGTGCGACCACGAGGCCGTAGATGGTGAGAGCTTCCATGAAGGCCAGGGACAGCAGCAGGGTGCCGCGGATCTTGCCGTCAGCCTCAGGCTGACGAGCGATGCCTTCAACAGCGGAACCGGCTGCGGTGCCCTGACCGATACCAGGGCCGATGGCGCCGAGGCCGACAGCCAGACCAGCCGCGATAACAGACGCAGCGGAGGTGATGGAATCCATGTTGGAACGAAGGATGGTGGGCGCTGGGAGAGCGCGGACGGGAACCGGGACGTTATCCCTGCGCCTGGGACATCTCGGATTGACTCGAGATGGGCCCGGATCGTGCCGGACCTGCGCGCAGAGAGTTTGCCAGAGAGGGGTGATCGCTCTGGCGGGGTTGAGGCAGGGCCTCAGTGATGCTCTTCGTGCACCGCTTCGCCGATGTAATTGCCGGCGAGGGTGGCGAAAATCAGAGCCTGAATCGCACTGGTGAACAGGCCCAGCACCATGGCGGGCAGGGGCACCAGCAGGGGCACCAGGAACGCCAGCACGGCCACCACCAGTTCGTCAGCAAGGATGTTGCCGAACAGACGGAAGGACAGGGACAGCGGCTTGGTGAAGTCTTCGATGATCTTGAACGGGAGCATGATCGGGGTCGGCTCCACGTAGTACTCGAAGTAACGGAATCCCTTGCGGCTCAGACCGGCATAGAAGTAGGCCAACGACACCAACAGGGCCAGGGCCACGGTGGTGTTGATGTCAGCGGTGGGGGCGCCGAGTTCACCGCTGGGCAGATGAATCAGCTTCCAAGGCACCAGGGCGCCGCCCCAGTTGCACACAAAGATGAACAGGAACAGGGTGCCGATGAAGGGCAGCCAATCGCGGTAGGCCTTCTCACCGATCTGTTCGCGGGCGAGATCACGGATGTAATCCCACAGAAACTCGAGCAGGTTCTGCATGCCGCGCGGATCGCGCTCCATCTTGCGGCTGCCCACCAGCACGAAGGCCAGCAGAGCGCCGATCACCACCCAGGAGCTGATGAACACCTGGCCGTGAATCTTGAGATTCCCCAGCTGCCAATAAAGGTGCTGGCCAACCTCCAGTTCGGCGAGGGGCAAGGCGAGTGGCAAGAAACCCATCGGGCTGTGCGTTCGGTGTCGCGGAAGCGACGGTTCAGGGAGAAGGCCGGCTCAGGAGTCGAGCAGAACCTGAAGGATCAGAGCGGGTTTGTAGAGCAGGAAGCCGAGCAGGGCCGGCAGCAGCTCTAACTGGGGCAGGCGAGTGGAGGCCAGCACCAACACAACGGGCACCAGCAGCTGCGTTTTGCCCACCTTCTTGGCACCGCTGCCGAGCTTGCCAACGCTGCGGGCGAGAAGCCGCAGGTAGAGCAGTCCGGCGAGGGCACCCACCAGCAGAGAGCCGGCGATGTGAAGGTCGAAGACCAGGGCGGTGATGAGTACCGCAATCGCGGCAACCATCAACGTGGCCAGAAGCAAGCGCTGCTGGAGCCTTAGGTAGTCGTCGGGTGGGGCTGAAACAGCCTCCCCAGGCGACAGGGGATTCAGAGCTTCAGCATTCCCGGAAGCCGGCTCCTGATCCACGCCCTCAACGCTGAACGCCTCGGATGAAGCGTTGCTGTTGTGAGGGAGCGGGGGGGTTGCCAGCAAGGGCTCCTGCGCTCTGAAAAGGCGCGCGGAATCTATCACGCAGCAGTGCCCTGACCCGGCCGAAGCAGCAGCACCCGCTGCTGGAGCAGTTCCCTTGCCACAGCGGCTATCTGCCCCTGGGGCCAGCCCAAGGGGAGAGAACCGATCGGCAGGGGCTGCGGTGCCTGCTCCAGGGCCTGCATCAGGGCCAGGCCGTCGGCGCTGAGATCGAGGGGCGCCATGTCGGAATCCAGCAGGGCCGTTCCCGGCCAGCCCCAGAGGCAGCGGTTGCGCTCGCCGGTGGCAGCCAGAAGCTGGCTGTCGTTGTCCCAGCAGCAGCGCTGCAGCGGCGGCTTGGCCAGGAAAAACTCGAAATGGCTGATATCGGGATCGAGGTCTTCTACCAGCCGCCATTGCTGCTGAGCCGGCAGGACCCGGGCCCGCTCCAGCAGCTCACCCTGCAGTAGCCGCGCCGGATCCCACACCTGCGGGTTGGAGAAGCCGGCGAACTCCAGATCCGCCGAGGCCACAAAGGCCATCAACCGGTCGAGGTTGTAGCTGGTCTCCTGCGGATGCAGATACATATCCGCGAAGTTGGCATCGGCGGCGCAGTCGATCAGCCAACGCTGCTCGTGGTGGCGCCGCAGGCGGTTGTGCTCAGGGAGCTCCGCCAGCAAACGCCGGCCGAGCCGCAGCCCCTCGTCGCCGGTGCCCACGCCCATGGCCGTGAGGGCACGCTGGGTGCGGTGGATCTCCCAGCGGCCCCCATCGGCATACAGAAACAAGTGGAGCAGGGCACCCGGTTTCAGCAGAGCCGCCAGAGCCTTGAGCCCCGCCTCCGGTTCGCGCAAGTGGTGCAGCACCCCCACGGAATTGATGTAGTCGAAGGGCCCCTCGCCCTCCAGCTCCAGCAGGCTGCAGTTCTCGATGCGCACGCTGGCCTGCTGGTGGCCGCCGGAGCGACGCAGGCGCTCGCGGGCCACCTCAAGCGTGCCGGGCGAAATATCCACCGCCAGGATCTCGGCGCCCGGGTTGAGGTGAGCCAGGTAGTCGGTGCTCACCCCCGTGCCGCAGCCGGCATCGAGAATCCGCAGAGGCTGGCCGGCTGGTTGCTGCGGCGGCAAGGCACCGGTGCAGGCGGCGTAGGCGGCATCCACGCACCAGCGCCAGTTGTATCCGGGCGGCGGCCCGTCTTGAAGGGGGTCGCCGGGATAGGGGAAACGGTCGTAGAAGGCGCTCACCACCGGGGTGGCGGCATCAGCCGGGGCCTGGGTCATGGCGCTGGAGGCAGCTCCGATCTCGGTCGAGCATTTCATGGACCACACCCCGAACGGAGCCCCCGAGCAACGCGGCTGCAAACATTTGTTCATGGGGGGCCAGGAGGCCTGAGGGCCAGCCGTAACGTGCCTTGGCCCGGTTCGCTCTCCTCCATGACTGTGACCGCCAGCAGCGGCAGCAGCAGGGTTGCTCCTCAGCGCTACGACACCCTGCCGCTCTCCAGCGTCCGCGAGGCGGAACAGCAGGACCGCTTCCTCGATGGCGGTGAGCTGAACACCCTGGTGACCTTCTTCCAGAGCGGTCAGCTGCGGGTGGAAGCCGCCCGCCGTGTCTCAGCCAACGCCGAGACGATCGTGGCCCGCGCCGCCAGCCGCATCTTTGCCGGTGGCACGCCGCTCTCGTATCTCGACGCACCTCTGACGCCCGTGGCCGCCAGCGGCGCCACACCCCTGGCCACCGACCAGGCAGCGTTCCAGCAGTCGGTGCAAACCTTCGCCGGCGCCAGCGGCGCCAACAAGCGCGGCAACGCCTTCACCCGCCTGCTCGAAGGCGCCGGCGGTGATGCCGATGTGCGCGTGGTGCTGCCCACCGGCTTCAGCCCGATCTCGGTGGCCCGCTACGGCACCGAGCGGATGAAGAAATCGATCCGCGACCTGGCCTGGTTCCTGCGTTATGTGGGCTACGCCGTGGTGGCAGGCGACCCCAGCATCCTGCGGGTGAACACCCGCGGGCTGCGCGATGTGCTCGAAAAGGGTTGCTCTCTGGCCGCCACCAACGTGGCCCTGCAAGAGATGCGCGCCGGTGCCGCTGAGTTGCTCAAGGATCTGCCGGAAGCCCGCCAGCTGCTGATCGACAGCTTCAACGTGCTGATCGAAGAGCTGGCCGTTCCCACCCCGTCGCCCCGCCAGCGCCTGGGCAGCCCCGAAAATCAGGGCCTGCAACTGCCGGCGATCTATGCCCTGGCCGCCCAGGGCAAAGCCCAGCGGTTCAACATGAAGCCGGGCATGACGGGCGCTCAGAAAGCCGAGGTGGTGCGTGCCGCCTACCGCCAGGTGTTCGAACGCGACATCGCCAAGGCCTACAGCCAGGTGCCCTGCCCGGTGGAAGCCACCCAGGTGCGCCAGGGCGACATCTCGATGCGGGAGTTCATCCGCTCGCTGGGCCACAGCAAGGACTACCAGCAGCAGTTCTACGGGCGCTTCGTTAACAGCCGCGTGGTGGAGCTGGCCTTCCGCCACTTCCTCGGCCGTGGCATCAGCTCCCGCGAGGAATTCACCCGCTACTTCGACATCGTGTCCGCCCAGGGCCTCAAGGGCCTAGTGGATGCGCTGGTGAACAGCATGGAATACGCCCAGGTGTTCGGGGAGGAAACCGTTCCCTACCTGCGCGACATCGGCGAAGAAGCACAGGAGAGCGCCGGCTGGGGCTCCAACCGCAAGCTGTTCCGCTTCAGCGCGCCATTTGAGGGTGCACCGCAGTACGTCACCC
>Ga0194123_10001748_pt1 | contig 31101 bp, 46 predicted proteins | sample TA2MahsurfametaG_5_FD_155479 | JGI IMG/M metagenome (GOLD analysis project Ga0194123, IMG submission 155479) | Freshwater microbial communities from Lake Tanganyika, Tanzania - TA2015023 Mahale A surface | ecosystem: Environmental > Aquatic > Freshwater > Lake | place: Tanzania: Lake Tanganyika... | reverse complement strand
GGAGGTAAACTTGTACCGACCGTTGGGTAGTTTCTCGATCATTTCAATACTTCCGGAGGTGCAACCTTGCCAGCCCATACGTTGGCGCAGGTCAGTTCAAGTTCTAGGGATGGATGGGGTGAGACTCGTAGGGCTTCTTTCTTTCCTGCTTCAAAGACTTCTACCATGCTCATGGCTTTAACACGAGACCCATGCTGTACACCGATCAAGAATATGGCTACAACAAGGACTACCATTCCTGATACAACTGTTGCTAAGATAATTTTGTCTTTCATGTGTTCTCCTTTACAGCAGTCTTGCTTTCAACATCTGATCTGCTATTTCGTAAGACTCAACACACAACAACTCGGCCCAAGTAAAAGGTTTAGGTGGTTCTTTGAGGCCATTTCTAAGACTCATCTCCGTGTTTACTCCACCGTAAACAGCACTTACATAAGAGTGTTCATCATCTTCGGGCAAAGTAGCGCTTGCTTGAATCATTGCTTGAAGCGCTTTTGCCGCAAAATAATCCCGCAGGGTCATTTCATTAATTTCTTTCATTTTTCATCTCCTTCTAGTTCAATAATTTTGTCAAGGTAGTGCCGTGCTTTCTTGATGTCTTGAATGCCGCCCTTGCCATCAACCCCCTTGGTATTGACTCGTGCGAGGTAGGCAATAGCCGACCCCAACAGGAACCCACGGAATTGATTCGGAGATAGCCATGCCTCCATGGCATCCCAAGGCTGAACCTTCATAGCCTTGTAGTGGTCTCCTCCGACTTGTTCTTCATTAGCGTTCATTTACTCTCTCCTTCTGTGCTGATCACGTCGATGAAATGCCCTTTACTGGAGTCCAACACCGCACAGTACGACGGTGGTGTCGGGATGTCTGTGCCTTTACCAAGCCTCTTTTTTTCTGCCTTCAAGAAAATACCCTTCTGCTTCAACTCTGATACCAACTCTTTGTAGTACAACTGCCTCTGTGCACACCAATTACGCAAGTCCTCGATTGGGATGAAGATCAACTTGGTATCAGGCTCGTACCGAATCCTCAACTCGTTGCGTGGCTCCCGTATTGCAGGTCCACCCATACCAAGCCGCTTGTCTACCTCATCATTAATGATCAAGATATTGTTGATGTGGTTGCGTATGTAGTCACCCAGCACCATGTCATGGTCGACCTTTAGGCTTTCAACATCAGCCCTTGAGTACGTAACCATATCAACCGCCCAGCGATAGATGCGCTTGAGGTTGTAGTCATGTAGCCCCAACTGTTTAGCAAAATACCCCCCCGTAAGGATGCTTGCTACCCCCGCCGACCAATACCGCTCTTTATTGGTTGCACATATCTCGTTATCGAATTGTTGCTGTGTCTTCTCCATAAACTCTAGAACTTCAGGCAAATGCGAGGCGACCCAACGTATGTAAATCTCACCTGCAATGCCGTAGTTGTCGAACATTAGGGAGAAAATTTCATCGGCCTGCCCCTTGTCCATCGAATGATTGGCAAACGTCTTAATCTCAAACACCCTCATCAACTCGCCCTCAGGCATCGACTTTATCTGTTGCATCTTCTCGTAGAAGGATGCGTTACTACTGGAGAGCATGATCGTGGCCCACTCGGCTGAATTAAGGCGCTCGGCATTTACCTGTGACTGCATCCGATTGCGTGGTCTACCTAGTGTGATGGCGTAAGCGAGGTCCGAGAAGTCCTCGGGTTTCATGTTAGTGATCTCGTCAATGGTCACGGGAAGATGAGCCATGACACCAAAACGATGAAGGCGAGAAAGTTTCGTATCTTCTGCATGGAGCATTAACTTATCGGGGTGTCCGTACACACTGTTACACATACGGAGAATTGTTGACTTGCCTGTACCGGATTCTTTAGAGACGTAGTTGACCAGCAGTCCCTTGTGATTCGTAAACTTAAACAACGGCGCACCGAACGCACACAGAGCACCGAACGCATTAGCCTCCATACCATCGGTGGCGTATGTATTAAAGACTTTCTTCCACTGCTCTAGATCACCCCGCTTGCGAAGAAGGGGTGCCGTGTTACGGGTCACGGTAGACGGAGGGCAGAAGTTCATGTTGCCTGCACTATCAATCTCCCGCTCACCCAAAATAAACTTACTGTCGTCATCGTTCCAACCAAACCTTACGCTTGCTATTTCTGATTGTTGAGTCATCTGCATCTCCTTAGTTGCCCGTGCGATGTAAGACATGATTGCGTCCATGGGCTTACCGGGCAGAGCGACTACACCTTGTTTTGCCAACGCATTGCGACATGCGTCTTTAGATAGCGCTTCGGTCAAAGACATCGTGAACTCCCGAACACCATCTTGAGGCAGGTGCAGTCTCATACTTAGAGACTCACCATCTTCTCCATCAAGCACCCGCTTGACTAAGTACAGGTCATTCTCATACACCAGCGTGGGGTCTTCTTCGTCTCCGAACGCCTCTCGATAGATGCCACCATTCTTGCCTCGGAAGTACGGGTACGGGAGCGACGGAATCTTGAACGTAATCTCTTCTTGAAAGATCTCGCTCTTCTGCTTGACTTCATTGTCTTCCTCGGTTGCCCGTGCGATCTCGGCTCCGATTTGAATCGGTGAGGTAATGTTTCCTCTGTGTATGCACCCTTCACAACCACCAGCACGCAACTTCTCAAAGGTTGCACAGGTGTACGGTCCCTTGATAGTGGCGACCTTGGCTTCAGTTCCGTCGTGGGTATAGTTAGGATGTGCCTTTGAAACCTCGTGTATAGCCTCATCCCCATCGTCGCAGTAAACGGCGATAGAAAGTACTGCTCTCCACAACGGTTCCTCCAGCGTGGCTTGGTTCTCGATCATGTGTTTGATCTGAGGACAGCCTTTATCTTCTTCGATGCGTCTTTGTATTGTGGAAAACTTGTTGATGTAATTGCCCATCAGTGCCTTGGTCACGGCATCCATTGGGCGGCGTACTTTTTTAGGGGCGGGGAGGATTTCGCCAATCCGAGACTTCAAGTCCTCAAAGCGACGTGCCTTACCCTCTACGATGATCTCAACTGGGCGACCTTCACCACTTTTATAGTTAGTAGTGCCGGGGATTCTGAGAATCCTAGCAGCATCGGCAGTCACCGCAGAGTCAGCCTTGAGGTCGTGCCTAACGCAAAGCGCCTTCAAAGACTCGGCAACGCCACTCCACTGCTCAATCGTGACGGCTTCATCTAGAGGCCAGTAGACATGCACTCCACTACCCGACCCCACAATCGTGGGTTTAGGTAGTCCGACTTCCTTGCAAAACCTGCCGAGGTCTGCGATAGCCTCGTTCTTATCTTCGTATGGTTTGCCTTCACCACAATCGAGGTCAAGCCAAAGGGCTTTAACGTGAGTAGCATTTGCACGAGTTCTCTCGTTGGGAGTGCCAAACTTAGCCAGCCCGAAGAAGATGTCACGCTCTTTCTCGACAAGACTTTGTACAGTGGTCTCTACTTCATCGAGCGTTTCGACAAATATCTGTTCACGCAGTTTGCCTTTCGACATTCCGACGATGGCGTAATACCCCCCATCGGCTGTAACTGCCTGTAGAAATTCTCGGTTCATGTCACGTCACTTATAAGATTTTTTGCGAAGTTTTTCGATTGCTTCTTTAATCTTGGTTAAGTAACGTTCCTGAGGTCGAGTTTCGTTTAAGAACCAATGGTAGACAGTTTGCCGTGTGACGCCGAAGAACTCCGCCACATGAGAGACAGGAATCTCACGTTCTGCACAAATCAAGCCCAACTGCACCCATGGCAAGGACGTGTCTTGTTCCTTAATACGGTCTACCAACCGTTTTGTGTATCCGATTTCCATAGTCATCTGCGGGGGCGAACCCCCGCACCCAAAGTAGATTAGTCATCTGCCCATTCAGACAGTACGGCGTCCAAGTCTTTCTTCTCCTCCGATACAACAGGCTTATCGGACTTGCGCTTGGTTGGTTCTGCTACTTCTGCCTTGGGTTCAGACTTAACTTCGGCCTTGGCTTTGGGTGCAGGTGCCGCTTCTTCAACTTTATCTACTTGTGCAACAGTCATCGTGATCGCTTGGATAGCGGGGGGCGACTTACCCTGCGAGATCGCATGATCGATCTCTTTCTCATCCAGCCAACGGATTGGCTTGAATGTGAGGCGGGGAGTAGCCGACTTAGTATCGAACCGAGCCTCGGTCACAACAGCAGTGATCGGAGTGCGTTGTGCCTTGAGGTACTTGGCATACGCTTGCATCGGCATGCGGTCGTTCTCGGGCTTACCAAAGATTGACTGCGATGGAAGAGTCAACTGATAGACATCTCCGTTAATGTCGTTCTCAAGCACGATAGCAAGACGCTGAGAGAATCGGCATGCACGAGAGTCACCTTGTCCCGAACCCTTGATGTTCTGAGGGCAGTCAGCACAAGCCGACGCCTGTGGGTTAGCCGCATCAGATGCAGGTGCCACACCATCAGAAGACCAGCAGTCGGGAGCGGTAGTCTTGCCCTCTTCGTATGTACCCTCGTAAAAAGTACGAGAGATGTTCGGGGCGGCATTGACTACCACCATGTTGAGGGAGCGATCTTCACGCACCGCAATCTCTTGACCCCCATCCATCAGACGGAACACACCGCCACGGATAGAAATACGTTTTGTACCACCACCGCCAGCCAACGAGGAAGTCAGGTCATCGAGTTGACGAGCCTTGATGTGGGCAGGTACGGCGTCTTTGAATAGAGTGATTTCACTCATTTAGATCTCCTTACGGTTATAGAGTAAGAGTTTGTGACGTTCAAACCTTTGGGCACTAGCGTGGGATGTTCCTCCAGCCACTGCTTAAGGTTGGTTTGATTGATGCGCTTGAACAAGATGCCATACAACTTATGCTCATCAATATACTCATACAACGAATCCCAATCGTTGGTCGAGTATTCGGTTTTGACGGAACGAATGACTGTCCCGTGCTTAGTCTTAATGTTTTGTGCGCCGATTTCTTTGCACCGCTCCAACAAGTGCGACTCGATCGTCCGTAGTTGCCCTTCTAGTTCTTCTTCCCTAGTGGCAAACACCGCTTGTTCTTCACGCAAACGGTCCCTGATCTTGATGTATATCTTGACCATCCTGTCGACGTTCGTCTCGTCGGAACCCGCTTCGGCACGCGGTTCCTGCTCTGCTACTTCGCTCATGGTGTACTCCTTTCTGTTCTTATGGTTCTTATAGTAGTGTCTAAATTATACATTGTCAAGTAGTTAATTCTTGGTACAGCAATATTATTTGGCTATGAACATCGAGTTTCGATTGAAGCATCTTATAGATGCGCTTCTCTGCGTTGGACCCTTGTAGGTGCGTGACGGTCACAGGGTTGTGTTGCCCTTGGCGGTGTGCTCTGGCATTGGCTTGAAGATACGTCTCTAAACTTGTTGTAGGACCAAACCATATGATGCTGCTGGCAGCAGTCAAAGTGACACCATGCGATGCCGCTTGTGGTTGTATGACCAGCACCTTGGGAGCCGCCTCCGACTGGAAACGCCTGAAGATGTCGGTGCGTTCTTTTGCGCTGACCGCTCCGTTTATGATTTCGTTGGTGTAGCCCTTGCGTGTTAAGTAATCCGAAACCACGTTGATTGCGTGTTTGAACGGCACGAAAATTAGGGTCTTGTGACTGGTTTCAGATAAGACATCCTCCATCTCCGACAACCTGTTGCTACAGTCAAACTCAACAACCTCTCCCGAGTCTGAGTAAACCGCACCCGCAGAGATTTGTAGGAGTTTGTTTAGTACTGCCGCCGCATTGACCCCCGACACTTCCTCACCCGCCGCCACCATCAGTGCTTGTTGTTTCATCTGCATGTAGTAGCGTTCTTGTTGTTTAGTCAGAGGCACTTCTCGTGTCTCGTATGTTATCTCCGGTAGATCAAGACACTCACGCTTGGTGAAACGTATTGCGGGTTGCAGAGCGTCGTGAACTGTTTGGCTTGCGTTGTCCTTGGGTACCCACCGGAACTGAGAAACTTTCCACATGACCTTGTCTCTCCACGAGCCAACAAACTTAGGCACTCGGTCAGGGCATACGAGCCGTGCCAGCCCATAGGCATCCTCGGGTGATTGCGATGCGGGTGTGCCAGTCAACATCCACAGCCAGCGTTGGGATGTGACTAGTTTGTTCATGACCTTGAACCGCCGAGTGCTTATGTTTTTGTATGCGTTGGCTTCATCAATCACTATGAGATCGAAGTCGTTTGCGTTGATCTCATCAGCCACAATCTCTACACCATCAAAGTTGATGATTACAAACTCAGCGTGTCCACTAATTATTTTTTTGCGCTTCTCGGGAGTGCCATACGCAACATCAGACGATCGGTGCATAGCGAACTTAAACAAGTCGTCTTGCCATGCAGACTGCATGATCGAGAGAGGGCACACCACAAGCACCCTGCGTATAAAGCCAAGGTTCATCAGGTAGTCTGCCGCCCATATCACTGAAGCGGTCTTACCCGTACCCTGCTCGTTGAAGCAGAACGCTCTGCGATGAAGCGTTAGGAATGAAGCAGTTGTGATTTGGTGTTTGAATGGCTTGAACAAGCCTTTGAATTCGTAGTTGGCTACGATGGGTGATGGGACGTTCTTGATGCCTAGATTCTTTAGAACCTGTGCTTCTTCTAGTCCCCAATAGACTGCGACCTTGTGGATGCCATCCGTCTCCCCAAGTTGTTTACTCTTAGGAATGATCGCAGTGACCCGTTCGGGTCGTTTGAGATTGAGCATTAGTACTTTGTTGTTGACTATTTCCATGGTGCCTACAGATGCGTTTATAGGCGAATGTGGAATTCCACTTCGCCGTTGGGGTACTACTCAACAAATAAACTACAGGGCAAACGCCCTTACTTCATCGAACTATCTTTGTTGCGCTTGAAACTTCTGTTCTTCGATGGGGATTGTATGCGATACCCATCCTTGTTGCTACCCCCTTTTGATAGGGGTTTTACATGAGAGACATCCTTGCCCTCACGCTTGTCTGCCTTACCATTTCCGTTCTCATCCTTGCTCTTCTTATCAATAGCACGCCTTGCACGCTGTCGCTCCATGCGATTGTCATGCTCTTCCCGAGCCAGTTGTTGCTGGTACTCTTTCTTATAGGGGCGAGGCTTGTTGGTGTAGGGCATAAGTATGTCGAGTGGAACCGAGTTCCGTTCGATTATCCATTCTTCCCGTTATGAACGCAAGACCGCACTGCACAATAATTTCGGCAGGTAAAGTTGGGTTTGGGGTTCCAAATATCCTTCTCGTAAGCACCCTCCATAGGGGTGTAGAGAAAGAGGGCGTCCCGCAGTAGCCCCAAGAAGTCTCCCCGTGTGTACTCCTTACGGACAAAGTCTCCGCTTACCACAAACATCAGCGCCCCCTTGATGCGCTCGACCTCGGGGAAGTGGGCAAAGGTTGCCATGGCTAGGAAGTCTAACTGCTTGGTATCTGCAAACTTGGCGTTACGCCCTGTCTTGTAATCTATTATGTGCACCTTGTCGCCGTTGATGATCATCAGGTCTGCGATGCCACGCCACCACACGTTCTTGTCAAAGAAGCCGCAGGGCTTGCCCCCGTCGGTGACACCCATCTTATGTTCGCAGAGTTTGTCACCTTCGATTGCATTAAGTTTTTCTAGGTAGGGGAGTATGAACAGGAACTGTTCAGGGAGAGGGGTGCCATCCCGAACGAACTCCTCAGCGGCTTTATGTAACTGTTCGCCGTAAAGAAGTTGTTCGGTCTTGGGTTCAACAACATCTTTCACTACCCGTAGGTGATGATACTTCTTGGGACATTGGTGAAAGAGGGTAATGCTTGAGTATGACCAAGCGGGGAGTTTCATTGTTCTCGTTGTGCCTTGATTGCCTGTAGTAAGAGTCTGCTTTCTACCATTAGTTTCTCAGCCAACGCAATTGCTGTTTCTATCTCTCGGTCGTTTGCGTTCTCGTAGATTTCTCGTAACAACCGCTTAACCTCAAGATAGTAGGGGGAATAATCTACATACATAACTTTTTCCTATCAATTAACAAGAGCCATAGTTTGGTCCGATGCCCACCTCACAGTTAAGAGGCACGCCAGTAGCCCACTCAGGAACCCACCGCATGCACTCCTCAACATAGTCACGGGCAAGAGGTGCTTCCCCAATCGGGGCAATACAGGCAATCGCATCATGCACAGTCAACACTACCCGATACCGCTCGGCAATCTTCAGCATCTGCTGACCGATGACAATTCTAGCCAATGCTTGCACCACATTCTCTACAACCTTCCCACCATAAATCTTGACCCACTCGTTCTTCCGAGCCTCGTACTCGTACTGTCCGTTGTGATCAGCCCTCAAGTTGTTGTACTTAACATGCAGACCCGAGGGGAGCCGGATACCCATAGAGCCTTCGACGAACAGTGCTTCATGCTGACCGAGCCACATTCGCTTGTTGTGTAGGATAGCCGGTAGGGTGTTCTGAGCGTCATACCATAACTTCTTGATCTTAAAGTTCTTCTCCCGATACACATGGATGATGCGTTCAGCCTCGTGCTTCTCCAAGTCTATCTTCTGTAGAGCCAGCATCCCCTTGAACTTATCTGCACCCATGCCGTAGCCACAACCTAGTACTACAGTCTTGCCGATGAACCGCTCGTCTTTGGTGATGTCGTCTTCGGGTTTGTTGTAGATGGCAGATGCCATAATTCTATAAACATCTTGCCCTGTTGCGAATGCTTCCACGATGTCCTGCTGACCCGCTAACCATGCAAGCATCCGAGTCTCGATCTGTGCTGAGTCCGAGTCGATAATCACATGTCCTTCGGGCGCACATATAGAGTCCTTGAGAGCAGATGAGCCTGTGCGTGATGGCAAATTCTGTAGGTTGAGAGAGTCGGCACCACCCCACCGACCTGTGTGTGCGGCATAGTATTTGAGTGGTACGGGCATTGCGCCTCGACTACCGATGCCAATAAATCTCTCTGTGCGTGTTTCCTCTAGCGTAGACTTCACCCCGAGCCGAGCCGCCACCGCAGTCTGAACAGCCACATCCTCGTGGTCTTGCAACGCTAAAAACTCTTTGTCTGTCTTAGCAAACGCCAACGCTTCTTTGCCTGTGGTCGGACTAATCTTAGTAGGCGGGTCAACGCCTCGCTCTTGTAGCCAATCTGCAAACTTGTTGTTAGACATGATGGTCTCTGTGTCAAGCCCAGATGCATCTAATAACTTGTCCTTAAACTCCCTGATGGAAGTTAAATGTTTAGTAAGGAGGTCAACATCTACCTTGAGAACAGGTTCTGCGAACATCCGTATGGTGAGGTCGATCAACTTCAACTCCATGCGGGGGAAGCCAACCAGCATCTTGCGGAACAGTGCGTAGGTCAACTCCACATCGTTGAGACAGTATCCTGCGTACTTGTTGAGAGAATAAGTGTCGAAGTCTTTGCGCCGCATGCCGATTGCATGCACAACCTCATCGCCCTTCACACCAACGCCATAGTGCTCAGAAAGTTTCGCCAATGACTTTGACTGTGTTGCGGGTAAGAGTGCTTGACCCATAGACATGGTATCAACCCAACCCAAGGGCACAATGTTAAACCGCCATACAAGAATAGCGGCATCAAACATGGTGTTGTGTGCGAGGACTAGTGACGATCCCCAATCAAACTGAGATAGCCATTCTGCAGTCTCTTGATGCGTACCGCTAAACCACTTAGGCACACCACCATTTACTTTTACTGCCACACCGATTACTTCAAACAACTCTGACCGAACATACTCCTCGGTCGTGATCTTGCTTAGGGAAAAGTCTTTGTCATAGTAAGTCTCAAAGTCAATCGTCAACAATTGTGTTGATGACATGGTTTAACTCCTCTAAATTTTCTGCATGGATAACAACGGCGATACCCCCTTGGTCTTTAATGCGTGCCAAGTTCTTTAATTGCAATGCCGTGGGTTGGTCTTTCGGCGTAGCCTTGCACTCGATACCGATGAACCGCCCCCGAACACACGCAATGATGTCGGGTATTCCACTAGACCCGTAGCCAGTAGCCACAGGGTAAAACCAATACACACCAAAACTGTCTAGCAGTTTAGTTACTTTCTGCTTTACTTTTTTCTCCGGTGTCATTTGTGCCTTTCAGGTGTTGCAACTCTTGACCATACAAGAAATAAGAGTTCGCTTCAACTTTGACCCCGATGTCTTCTAGGACTTCGTTGTGTGGTGCGATACGCAACAGAGCGACTTTCTGCTGGATGTACTCAGGCATTGCCTCAAACGAATCATAGTTCTCCACCAAATTGCGTGAAGAGCCATCATCATAGGTTTTGGAATTGTAGATGTTGATAATCCACTTCTCACCCACTTGGAATGCAATCACTTGCACGGCGGCGCCTTTCTGTTTATGGTCGGCATTCTTATCAATCCAAGCATACTTCGCTTTAGCCTCTCTGTAGGCAATGATGCTTTGCCTCTGCTCATCTGTCCAACCTTCATCGGTTTCACTCATAACTTTTTGTGTCATCAACCCAAAACAACGATCGATCACCGTCCGATACGCTTCTTTCATTGCATTCTCCGCTTTCCAGCACGACTCCCGCAAACGATTTCTACCTTCATGCAACAACTCGTCTGAGCGCTCTTGCAGAGAAAACGGACGGCAGTACTGATCAATCAGTTTGGTGATCAACTTGTCCTTGATCGTGCTCTTTGAGTCTCGTGGGCTACGCTCGTTTTTGATAAGGTGAGAAGTCACAATAAACTTGTGGTCTTCAAGCGCACCGTCTGTTTCTGTCACTTCTAGTACTCCAAAGCGTTTGGGAGACATACCCGTCTTCAACTCTAGGTAGATGATAAATTCCTTTCTCTCACCGTACACACTGCACAGGCGTGTCTTGTGCCGAGAGACAATGACATCTGCGTACCGCTTGTTGAGGCGATCAACAGCGATTTGAAGTTTGGGGTGAAGTTTGATGTCGACTTTGACTTCGTTGATTACATTTTCCATGGTGTTTCCTTTCTTATTTAACGATGGTTGAGTTTGGTACAGCACGCATCTCCATTACTGCTTCACTGAACAACGACTTGATTAGATTAGTAAACGCTCCGTTAATCCTCTCGGTGCTGAGACGATTGACATACCCCGCTCCACGCTCCCAACAAGACACTGAATAAATTCTTGCCATGTTCGTGTAGCACACTTGGAACGCTTCCTCATTACCCTCCATTTCTTTGCCCCGCAACTGCATGAACAGAGTTTCAAAGTCGACGGTGTGCATTGTGGGTCTCATGTCGTCTTGAATACCACCTGCCAACTTGTTCATGGTATGCACATACTCCGAGAACGCCGCATACTGCTTCCTAATGTCTGTCAAGGGCTTACGCCTTACATACGGCTTGGTCTCTACTTCTGTCTTGCCGACATAAGTTTTCCCGTCGAAGTGCAAGATCAATGGCTCGCCCCTTTTAACGATGTAGTTAGTCTTTGATTCAAGAGTGCAAACAGTCACATAGAACTTATGACCATTGGCGTATTTAATCCTGAACTCACCCCGAAACAACGCACCAAGAATCTGCCGATTGCCTAGCGCCCATCCGCCATGCAGTATCTCGATTCGATTGTCGGGAAAGAACCTAACAACAGGGTCGTTGTGGTATGTGCCTACCTCAATAACTCCGTCGGATTCTCGTTCTCGTATCCACCTAGCCCACCAATATCGCCTACCACCGAGAGGGCGAACATTGTGTGTGTTGTTAGAACTCTTTATGGGCTTAGTGTTCTGCACATACTCAAGTGCTTCTGCGTATGTACGCAATGGTCTGACATCATGTACTAACATGTGTATCTCCTCCAATAAAGTGGGTTGATTTAAAAACTCATACGCTTAAGAATGTCGTCGACCTGAGTCTTAACATCTTTGCGAATGTCTGCGCTCTCACGCAACTCTTGAGCTGACACACCAAACAAAGCCTGCTCCAACTGCTTGCGAGACTTCTCTAGTTCGGGGTCGTTCGTGATGTTCATACACTTGAGCATGTCAACAAGTTCAAGGGCGTTCTCCACCAAAGAGTCACGGAAAATCTTCTTGTCCTCTGCACCGAAGTCAAGACGCTCACTCATGCGAGACACGCAGTCATGTAAGCGACCCCAAGCATCTTGCATCGCAGTCTTTACTCGAAGATCAAACTGAGACTCATACTTGCCAATCAATTCCTGCATACCCTCGTTGCCAATGTCAATACGGAAGTCACCCGACTGTGGTACAGGCATGAAGTCGTACTTGTAGTAGAACTTGTGTGCCACCACATCAGGGTTGGGGTAGTCCTCACGATCAAACAACTCACCGAGAGTAAACGCCGCCGCACTTACCATGGCGTTGTAATTCTCCAAGAACTTGTCCTTGAGCGTGTGAAACTGCTCGTCGAACTCACGCATCTTGGTGTTGTACTCCATGAACCGACCCATCACCAGCAGACGAGTGCCTGAGTCTGACCACGGCAAGGTGTTGTTGTAGTGATAGGTGCGTACCTGAGTGACGAACTTCTGCAACTCCTCAAGCGTGGAGTTACCAGCGAACAACTTCTTGTGGAAGTTACCCGCCCGTGCCTTGGTGCCTTTGGCTTGATCGATCTCCTCGGACACTCGCTTGTCGTTCTTGCGTGCAGTCCATATCGCAATGTTGAGATCAACAAGTACTGCGCTGGATGCAATGTTTGTGACTTCTTGGTTCATGATGTTTCCTTTCTTTGAGCGGAACTCGGTTCCGTTGGACTACTTAATGTAGACAACCTGACCATGCGTAGGCATGGCTTGGCTATCCCCGACGACAACCCACAACACAGGCGAAGAGATGTTAGTAACATCTCCCCAACTTGGCACATATCCGTCCGTCAATACGACAATGGCATCGGGCGGTATGCTTGACTGCTCTTCTCTCAAATAGTCAAACACACAGGCAGGGTCTGTGCCGCCCCCACCTCGGAACACACCAACATCTACCATCGTTTCACCGCTATCACGCTCAAAGCGTTTGTGCGTTTCCACTTTGGTATCCCACGCCAGCACATCAAGAATCTCGGGGTTGACCTCCAGCCTGATCGACTCCAACTCGGAGAAGAACTGATCTTGCAACTCCGAATTGACTGACCCCGATACATCCACGCCACCCACGATGCGACTTGTAGTCTCGCTGTAAGAACTCGGCATGTAAATGCCAAGCGGTTGCATGCGCTTGTTGGGGCGAGAGTATGTAGACAAGTCCTTGCCAGCGACAGATGACTTGATGAAGTCACGCATCACCTGCTTCCAGTCAACATACGGCTCAAGCAACTCACTCAGACCCAACTCATCATTACCACCACCGAGTCCATACTTTTTGCACATTTCTTTAGATAGCATCTGACCCTGACGAATCGCTTGGTCTATCTGATTCTTCAGCGCATCTATCTCCTGTGCAGACAACTTTTGTGGCGACTTGTAGTCGTGCTCATCGAACGACGCTTGACCCGTGGTGTTAGCCGCTGGATTACTCGGAGGCTGAGTGCTTGGCTTGCCTTGACTTTGGGGTTGTCCTTGTCCCTGACCTTGTTGCCCCTGACCTTGGCTCTGACCCTTACCCTTGTTGCCCTTGTTGTTACGCATCAGGCGATACACAGTGCCAGCGTCCATGCCTCGGTACTTCTCGTCGTACACACCACCGATTGTCGGGAACTTCACGATGCGGTCGAACGGACCAACAGGCGCACCCCAGTCCTCGATCATCAGGTTAATCACGGCATCAGCCGCCGCACCCATAGTCTGCGGGTCTTCCTCAAACAGATGTTGCCACACAGAACCATGTTGGAACATCTTGTGGAAGTTCTCGTGTGCGACCACAAAGCACAACTCCTGATCATCCAACTGCTCGATGAACTTGGGGTCGTACCACTCACTGCGACCATCAGTACAGGCAGTCCCCCACCCTTCCTCAACAGTCACCTTACCCATCAGCATGATGCCCGACAACGCACAGAATTTTGGATGCGTCATCAAAGCAACTCGTGCCTTGGATAGTCTTTGCTCAGGTGTTAACTTACTCATCTCACTTCCTTTCTCCGAGTGGAACTCGGTTCCGTTGGACTACAACTACTTAACATCGGGCAACATCCAGTGGTTCTCGACTGCCCACTTTGCAAACTCCACATTACGAATGGCAATGTCCCGCTTCTCTTTCATCTTGTAGAGGTTGGTGCCGAACATGGCTTGAGACTCACGAGGCAGACGCTTCACATACTTAACAATTGGTGTGAGGTTGTCCTTCGTCGCACGCATCATCGCTTGCTGAATCTGAATACACACAGCGATAGGATTCTCAGGGACTTTCACATTCATCGGGTCTTTCTCGATGACTACCCAATCCTCAAGTTCTTTCTCCACAGTAGAGTAGGCTTGAATGTCAGCCGCCGCACTCCTACCCATCACACCAGCAAGGTTGGCATGCACCACTGTCTCAAGCAGAACATCACGCCTGTCCAGTATCTTGCTACCCCGAGCCAATGAGCGAGGACATACGAATGAGTTCCTAGGCAGTTGTGGAAAGTAGATGTACGGATTCGGTGGTGCTTTGGGGTTGATGTCCTTCTCGTTGAAGTCGGTGTACGACTGCAAGCAATGGGGATTCTTGATGACCCAAGCCATGAGCGTTGCGTTCATGCCGTTGTTGCGACCCCACTCAACCCACTCTTCTGCGTTGGGCTTACGGACAAATAGCCAGTCCACCCGAGAGATGAAGTGCGGAGGCATGTTGTCACCAACACCATCCGTTGAGAGGTTGCCCGTACCAAACACGATAGACCTGCTGGTCAAGTTCTTGTCGTACAGCCGACCCTCGTTGAATGTAGGCATGAGCATGTTCATCACAGGGCGAGGTGCTTTGGTCAACTCGTCCAACATCAGAACAATGTCTTTGCCCTTGTGGATTCCGAACCTAGCGTTGGGTAGGAACTCGGTGCAACCCGCTTCCTTGTCTTGATGCGGAGTACCAAGATCGCCCAACTCCAGCGTGGCACAGTCCACGGGTGCATACTCATAGCCCAACTCTGTAGCAACTTCTTGCCCCATGGCAGTCTTACCGATGCCTGGCTCGCCGCATAGAAAGATGGGCACTTCATTGCCAAGGTTGATGATGGACTGCTTCGCCTCGGCAAGTGAAACGCTTTGCATGTTAATCATGGTGTAGTTCCTTTCTTAGTTAGATTTGATGAGGTTTACAACTTGTGCTTCTAGATACTTGATGACTGCCTGCAAGTCCTTGATCTCGTTGTAGAGATCTTGGTTCTTCTTGAACGCCTCGGCAAACTGAGAACGCACAAAGTCCAACTCGTTCTCCAGAGCAGATTTAGATTTAATTAGTGCCGCTACTTTCTCTAAATCACCTAACTCCATCTTCGAGTGGAACTCGGTTCCGGTCGACCCTCGCGCACCACGGGCATGTTCACCCACCACCTGAGTCCTGTCGGGATGGCGAGGGACACGGCGCACATACGAACGCACCTTACCCACACGAGTTTTGCGTTTCTTCTCTGCGTACCTGTCTTTGTAGACAACCTTCATAACATCTTTTAGTGGCACGCCAAGTTTGAACGCTACCTGATCGGGCGTAGCGTTTTTGGCAAGTTCTTGCCTGATTGATACAGTTTTATTGCTTGGTTGCTTCATGATGTAACTCCTTCCTCTTGGTTAACAACTTTTACTTCGCTGATAACTTCATCCAAAGAAACACAATCAAACGGCACGCATACCTCAATGTGTCGGTTCAAATGTATTTCTTCATACGGCGGGTCATCGCCAAAGCACTTCGACTCTATGTCTGAGTCGTCCTCCCCGATGCGATAGAAAGTACCCGCCAATCCCACCTGCTTGTCGTTCTCGTATTGAGATGCAAACTCCCACAACTTATCCATACGAACGACTTCGGGAAAGGACTCGTACCACTTGACATCACATGCATGGAAAACAATCGAGTCTTTAGTGAACCCATACTCGTCTTCGTTCCAGCAGTCGCTGAACAACATACCACCCATCTCTGCGGCGACAAACAGTTTGAGATGCACACAAAACTCTTTGAATGCCGCTTCATCTTTGGCTTTGATTACCATCGCCACTTCTGATCTATAGCCCACAGTAAACCTCCCTTTCTCTCTAACCAAAAATGGCATACGCCAGCCATATGCCTACGAACATCAAAAACAAAAGACCAACCGCCATGCACAAGTCGAGCATGAATTGAGACCAAGTAAAACTCTCAGCATCGTAGAAGAACAACTCTTTTAACCAATTCATTTCACTTCCTTTCCTTGAGTGGAACTCAGTTCCGTTGGGTTGTTAAAGTCCTCGGGCTTGAGGACAGGTTGGTCGAGTGCCGTCTTTATTTGGTCTAGCACCCACTTCAATCCATCCATCGTCTCGGACACAAGATAAGGCTCGTGATGCCCACTCGGCATCCCGTTCTCCTCATAATAAACTTCTCGTACAGCAAACAACGGGTCTCCCTCGTTCTCTGCCGACATGTCAACAACTCTATGATTCCAATGCATCTCACACCTCCCTTTTCTCAAACTTAAACTCAAGCACCCACTCGTCAGTCGTATACTCCTCGGGGTCGTAGCCCTCCAACTTCAGAGCATTTTTGAAAATGCTAAGGACATACTCATAATCCGCGTCACTCAGCATCCCAACATCTACCCGCATCGCACCAAACCGAATCTCACTCATTTCACTTCTCCTTCCATAAGTTCATCGGGCACTTCAATCTCATCACCCATCTTGCTTGCCACATAACAACGCATTGCCGCAACAAGTGAGGTTGAACCTTCTTCTTCAAAAGCACTGTTGGGACTTTCGGTGCGTATAGCGACCCACTTCAAATCAAAGCAGGGTTCTACGCTAATGCGTTCCCGCTCAATGATCGGCCCACCTTGTGCCCAGTTGGTTGATGGGGTGTAGGCGTATTCCTTAATAAAGCCAATATCAAGGTCATCGCCATTGATGAGATGAATACACTTCGCCACCGCCCAATCAAGGGCGGCCCCTTGTAGTTCAGATGTTTTTACTTTCATTTCACTTCTCCTTAAAGTGCGCAGAACCATTTGGTTTTAGTTAGCCGCCTAGTTCGCAATTGCTTCCCTTTGGTATTTCGCACAAAAGCATTGAACGCTTTGACGGGGATGCACTCCTCAACACCATTCTTGGTTATCCGTATCTCATCGCTCTTGATGATTATGTAATTTCGCTTTTCAAGAATGGCAAGCAACGCTTCCCAGTCATGCACCATCTTCGTGGGTATGGGTGTTGGTAAAGCGTCCCATGCTTTCTTAGGCACTTCTTCGGTTTTCATACTTTCCCTCCGAATAATAAAATTCAAGCATGTTCTGCACATCGTCATTGCTCATGTACTTAAAAGCATTTATCAACATGCCATCAGCGGACACTATGCCGTTCTCCACCATGTTTAATGCACGCGCTTTTGGGTCTTCATTGAGTTGTTTCTTGTTCATCTCACTTCCCCTTCCAATGTGTTAATTAAGTCATTGCGTATGCGGTTGAGTTCTTCATCGGACAAGTCCAACTCTTCACCAATCTCATCAAAGTTCATGGCTAACCCAACCCTCGCTATCTTCAACACAGTCACTAAATCTTCTTGACTAATCATTTCACTTCTCCCTTCATTGCGTTCACATACCCAAGCATGTAAGCCTCAACCCACATGTCCACATGCATATCAGCGAGTGGGGTCTTGTCTCCGTACTTCTCGTCTTCCCACTTCTGAAACTCCTCTACTGCCTCGGTGTACAACTCTTTCATTGCGCTCATTTCATGGTCTCCCTCTGCTATCAACCCACCCCATACCAACATAGTCGCTTGGGTCTTCGTAGTCTTCATCGTCCTTTACAGACACAAAGATCTCCAACGAACCGCCGTGACATTCTTCAACCTCGATGCTCATTAGGTTTATGTCCATGTCGTTGAGCATCTTGATCAACTCATCACGAGTGACAGTCTTTTTGTTGAAGTAACTCATTTCGCTCTCCTCCAGTCTTCGATTGTCCAACTCACCATAACTTGTTGCATGGTGATGTTCTTGGCAGTGGACAACTGCTCGTTGTTGGAAATATGGTGAGTGGAACTCGGTTCCGCTCGGGGCAGTCGACGAGTGTCTGTCTCTCCCTTGCGTAGGCATCTGAGCCACTTGTTAAATTCTTCCCTGCTCATGGTCGTGGTTATCTTCATTGCTTAGTCTCTCCTCTGAAGTTGTGCTCGTTGTAAAACAAATGGGCGCTTGCCGCTACCATCTCAATGAGGGTCTGTTTCTCCAGCCCACAGTCCTCAGCCACTATCAGTAGCATCTCGATAAGAACGGAGACATTGACTAGCGAGGGGTGTCCATCCAGCACCGCCCCAACTTTGGGTACTAACTCTTCCCTGAGTGTGTCAATTTCTTCCCGTGTGTAAAACTTGGCTGGCTTATATGTCATGGCGCACCTCTTTCTGATTAGTCATCTTCAACTCCTCGGGGTCGTAGATCATCTGATACGCACCCTTGCCGTATGGGATGGCGACTGTCCAACGCACCATCCTTGCCTGTGCGTCTCCACACTTTAGGCATGTCTCATATCCTAAGGCTTCTCGCTTGGGTACGACTACTGCTTTCTTACACCGAATGCATTTCATCTTGACTCTCCTGTCAATAGGTTGTGTGGTGTGAGGTATTTCACACCGCCGAGAGGGCTGGTCTTACAAGTGGCAGATAGTTTTTACGATGAACAGGGACAGGAGATAAACCCTGTCCACAACTATTGCCACTACGCCAACACTCTCGGCGGTGTGCCCTCAATCTTCTGAGGGAACCGCTTTTGCCTTCTGTATTTAATCAGTCGGGGTCTCCGAGGTTCAGGCATGGGGGAGGAGAACTAGATGGCATGACAACAAGTTGAACGGAACTGAGTTCCGTTGGAACGAGCCGCAACGATTACAAATGACAGAACGCACCACACCAACAGGTAAGCCTTTATGAATTTGACTCAGGGTGTTGGTGATCGGTGTTTTGGTTTGAAGGGTCGTGTCTAATTTCCTACCCGCAGAGATACTGCTATACCACAACGCTTTTCCAGCAGGGAGAACCTGCGAGGGGTTTAAGTACATCACTTAATCCCCTTGCTTTGCGGTTCTATGCTTTGGTGCGTTCTCTGAACATGGGGTGCCGATGGAATATCGTTCTCTCGCTTATGCAAGCACAGGTAAGCCTTGGTGTGGCTCAGGGTGTACTTGGTCTGCGTGGTTGCTTTCTTCCCATGCCCTCGGATACGCATCTTCTGTGCGGGGTGGATACCGCACTTGCGCCTTGGGCTTTACGCCTACTCTGCACCCCCGAACGGAACTCGGTTCCGCTCGGAGGCTTTTTTACTGCTCAAATTGTAAAAGAACGGGGTGAGTAGTCGACAGACTACCCCCAGGGGGAGAGTATACCATAGATTGGACAACAATGCAATAGATTTGACAACTATTTTTGCACATTGGGACAAACGATATTTTGTACAATACAGGCGTTTTTTGTGTTTGAACATTTGGACATTTGAACATTCTCTGAAGCCTTGTGTGGATTGGTTTGTGCGAATGTGCAAGGGCAGATGTGGAATAGTAATGGCAGTTGTAAATGTACAATGTTCAAAAACTGATTTTCAGGGGAGAAGTTTTTGCACATTTGATTTTTGGCTCAACCATGCGGGTTTGCGGGGTCGAATGTTCAAATGTTCAAATGTTCCAAGAATTTGGAGAGAGCGAGCACAAAAAAAGAAAAACAGGCATGTGGGGGGAGAGGGAGGCTAATTTAGATTTCTCTCTTTTTTTTTTTGTACATTTGAACATTTGAACATTCTCCGTGGGAACCCGCATGGTTAAGCCAAAAATGAATGTGCAAAAGTGTTTTTGGTGTTTGGACATTGTAGACAAATAAGGCGTGGTGCGGGTTTCGCTTTTTTGGTCAATTTTTGAGCAGTCGAAAAATGGCATAGGTATGCGGGTTTGCGTGAGTTATCCACAGAAAAAATGCTGTGGCAGTTGCAGTTGCCGAAGCCGACCTCTTGTCACTGGTTTCACTTTGTCATTAGGTGTTGGTGGAAAAGGAACAAGAGGTGGTGCTGGTGGAGTGAACGGAACTCGGTTCCGCTCAAAAATGGTCGATCGCCCGTCATTGGGCGTCGCAGACGAAAAAAAACCCCGCACACCCGAAGGCGTGCGGGGTAAAGTAGTTAGATCAGGCGGAACTTGCCCAAACATATTGCTCTAAACACTTGGTATGGTGGGCGCCCGTCTTTGCTATTGAATCCCTGTACAAATGACTTAACCGCAAAGTAGTATGGGTATTGCTTAACTTGTTGCGATGTTTTGTTGCGTGCGTGCGTGTTTACTCGCATGGTGACTGCTCCTGAAAGTGAAATGGAAAAACCCGAACGGAACTGAGTTCCGCTCGGGCTAAGTTACTACTTGCCTGCTGGTACAGCGAACTTCACACCCTTGCAATGCTTGGTAGCCCATGCCTGCAGTTCAACGCATGCTGGTTTGTTGCCCACTTTGTAAAATGCGTTGTACATGCGTTGACCGGCATCCTGGACAATTGCGGAAATAGACCGCTTGCCCTTAGGTTTGGACTGCCGATTGTTCGGGTCCTTCTCAACATGCTTGCCTGCCGCTTCATCAGCGCACCAAGCGATGTACTTATTGAAGCGAGACTTGGCGTTGTCTGCTTCACGCTTGACTGCATCAGTCTGAGACGCATCAACCGCTTCAGACTTGATCTCGCCCCTAGCCGCATTGATACTCACATTCACACCCAAGGACTTGCTCTCGAAGTGTGCCTTGTAGAAAATCACACGGGGTTGATTGACGATCGACTTATCGGCATCGTAGAACTTGTTGCCGTAAGACTGCTTGCAGTCTGCCATGAACGCCCTGCGTGATGCACTAACCGCATCACCAGCAACATCTTCTGCGTTGTGAGCGTTGACCAGAGCGAGCGCCTTTGCATATAACTGCTTGGTGCGCTCTGCTGTAGCGTTGACTGCTTTGGGCAACCGCTTGATGGCGGGCTTCTTTACTGCTTTGCTTGCTTTGGCGTTAGCCATGATTGACATCTCCTGTAAACAAGTTGAGAAGCGAACGGAACTCGGTTCCGCTCACGGGAGCAATCAGAACGACTGCTCTTACCCTATGTAAAATAACTACCCCAAACGCACCTCAAGTACTTGCCCCAGCCGACCCCTACCCCGTGGGGGAGTCCGACTCTAAGCGCTTGCTAGGGTCCCATCGCTGTACACAGTAATCCGCACAAACAATCCCAATTTTTTGAGGTTGTACAAATTTTTAGCTAACCGTTTTAAATATGTATCTCACCAATTTCTTGCCACGTACCCCCCACCCCCTAATCCTGCAGACCCACCCCCTTCGTTTATTGGGTCCCCTTGGTCGGCCCGGGGGATATATAAAAAAGTTAGCGAAGTTATCAGCACGACATAAATAAGACAGAAAGGAGGTGCTTATGAAACGGTTCAGATTCGTGCTGATACTACGCTTTTGGTGGCGTTGATTTAGACACTTGACTTTTTGACACTTTTATGGGTACAGTCCGCACCATGCTGATTTTGACACCGGACCTAGAAATCCCCCTGATCGACGAACACGATCAGGCCTTCGATAAATTGACACTTCGTGAGCGTGCCGAGGTAGCCTGTAGGACTATTGAGATCCTCAGTGCGGCAGGTGCAGACTTCACGGGGGAGGAGCCGCAGGACATGGCAGTAGCCCGGGATATTATTCGGGGCGAAGAAAGTCTGACTACAAAGACTGTCCAGCAGAGTCCGGGTGCCTTGGCTCATGTGCGGCGCTTGTTGTCTAAATACGAAGAACAGGTTGTGGTCGAGGCGGCAGCACTTCGTAACTTCATCACCAACAAATTAATTATTGAGTCTGATGACAAAGACCCGAGGATACGGATCAAAGCACTAGAACTGCTTGGCAAGATTAGTGACGTGGGACTCTTTACTGAGAAGTCTGAGATTACATATAAGAACAAGTCCGACGAAGAACTTGATAAAACTCTCGAGGCTAAGATTCAAGAGATCCTCAATAAGAACACGATCGACGTAACTCCGGAGGATGTGTTTGGAAGCCCAAAGGAACGAAGCCCCTTCATCAAGCCTGAACCTGAGCAATCTCAGTAGGTTTGAAAAAGAAAAACTTCTGGAGGTGCTTATTGAGAAGGAGCGCCGACGGACGACTGCTGCCTGTAAGACTGACTTCCTTGAGTACGTCAAACACATGTGGCCCGCATTTATATCTGGGCGCCATCACCGCATCATGGCAGATGCGTTCAACAAGGTGATGAGGGGAGAACTCAAGCGTGTCATTATCAATATGCCACCGAGACATACTAAGTCCGAGTTCGCTTCGTATTTATTTCCGTCGTGGTTTTTAGGAAATATGCCACATAAAAAAGTTATTCAGACCTCTCACACGGCGGAACTTGCCACGGGCTTTGGTCGCAAGGTCAGAAACCTTGTGGACAGAGAAGAGTACAAAAAGATTTTTGAAGACGTTGAACTCCAAGCCGATAGCAAGGCTGCAGGTCGGTGGAACACAAGTTACGGCGGTGAATATTTTGCTATTGGTGTGGGCGGTGCTGTTACGGGTAAAGGTGCCGACATTCTTATCATCGACGACCCACACTCTGAACAAGAAGCCGTGCAAGCGGAAACCAATCCTGAGATATACGACAAGACTTATGAGTGGTACACCTCAGGCCCAAGACAACGTCTACAACCGGGTGGTGCGATCGTTATAGTTATGACCAGATGGTCAAAACGAGACTTGACGGCGCAAGTATTAAAGTCAAGCCTGCAGAGAAACGGCGAGACGTGGGAGGTAATTAACTTCCCGGCGATCATGCCAAGCGGCAAACCACTGTGGCCTGAGTTCTGGCCCCTAGAAGAACTAGAGGTACTGAAAGAACAACTGCCCGTTCACAAGTGGCAGGCTCAGTACATGCAGGACCCGACAAGTGCCGAGGGTGCGCTCATTAAACGTGAATGGTGGAGAGAATGGCAGAAAGAATCTGCGCCGTCTTGCGACTTTATTATTCAGTCTTGGGACACGGCATATACTAAAACTACACGCTCTGACTATAGTGCGTGTACAACATGGGGTGTCTTCTATCAAGAGGACGAGGACACTGGGTATAAGAAGCCAAACATAATCTTGCTAAATGCGTTCAAGGAGCGCATGGAGTTTCCGGAACTTAAACAGAAAGCGCTGGAGGAGTATCAGTATTGGAAGCCCGACGCTTGTATTGTGGAGGCCAAGGCGGCTGGTGCGCCTCTTATATTTGAGTTACGCAAGATGGGGGTGCTCGTCTCGGAGTACACACCCTCACGAGGCAACGACAAGATTGCTCGGGTAAATGCGGTAGCAGATCTGTTCGCCTCTGGGGTAGTCTGGGCACCGGCGACACGCTGGGCTGAGGAGGTGATCGAGGAGTTTGCTGCGTTCCCGGCAGGTGAGCATGACGACCTAGTGGACTCAAGTACGCAGGCGCTACTGAGATTTAGGCAGGGCGGGTTTATTTCACTTGACAGCGATGAGGCTGACGCTCCGTTCGACGCTAGGCCGAGGGCGTACTACTGATGAGGTGGGTACAGATAACGGGGGTCTTGAGAAAAGATGCGTTTGACGACCGCAGTTTTGTGCGGCGCTTAAAAGACTATCTGCTGTGGCGATGGTACAGCGCTATACGTGCGGTTAAAAATCCAGCAAAATGGTGGAGGCGGCGCCAGCGAGTGCGCCAGATTAACCAGTATTTATTGAATGAGGTTAAAAAATATGCCAAGTGATCTCGACCCACAGACTATAAAAGCACTTCAGAGTGTGCGTGTAATACCCAGCCTATTACGTAAAACGCCTGTTCCACAAGATGCACCGGTGACAGCCACGGCTGGCATACCTGGGCTAAAGATGTATGAAGACCCGCTACTGCGTGATACAGAAACTGGGGGATATGTGATCCCTCGCGCTGCGATTAAAGACGACGCTATGTTCGTGCAGCCTGATTTAAATTCTCTAAGTTTTCATGGAAAGGCTCCAGATCCCACGCAACTAAAACAAACAATTGCACACGAGGCAGAACATCTGCTGGCGAAACGTCAGTTAGGGACACCACAATACATTAACGTTATGTTTGATAAGTTGTCAGACAATCCCAAGACTCAAAACCTTAGATCGACATTTGTGCGTGATGCGTCCCGTGTTTATCCATACTTAAAAGAAAAATATGGAACGCACTCTGCATATTTTGATCCTAGGATGCTCAAGTTTCAGGATCTACTTGCCCCTAATCTTGCGTTTGAACAACTAGCAGAACTTGCCTCTATTGAAGCAACCACGGGTGTGGACCTGACTAAAGACCCATACCTGCGAAAGAACCTGTTTAAGAACCGAGAGGTGCGTGAGATTTATAGTGCGCTGACTGGTTTGCGGCAGACGAGGCTTGATGCCAAAGATTTGCCTCCTCATACACGCATAAAAGAGAAAGACTCGGGTCGGATGAGTGACTTTATGGAGTCTTTAAAGAACAAAGAGTTTAGTAAGGGGGGTTTTGTAGACAAGCCTCTGCCTGGTGGATCCAAACTTATCTAGGAATTTTAAAAAATGAACGTTGACAAGGCACTTTACGAGGCTCCAGCGGGTTTAGAAGCCATAAATCCGGAGCCAATTGAGATTGAAATCGAGAATCCTGAGTCTGTAAGCATCGGGATGGACGGCTTAGAGATTGAAATTGAGCCTCGTGGCAAAGAAAAAACCGGAATCAAGGACTTTTATGCCAACTTGGCTGAGCATCTAGACGAGGGTGCGCTTGATTCGATCTCATCTGAGTTAATTGAGAACTTCGATGCAGATAAAAGGTCCAGAAAAGACTGGGAGAAGACCTATAAAACGGGTCTAGACCTGCTTGGACTCAAGATTGAGAACAGAACAGAGCCGTGGCCCGGGGCTTGCGGGGTATTTCACCCCATTTTGACTGAAGCCACCGTGCGTTTTCAGTCAGAAGCCATCATGGAGACCTTTCCTCCACGTGGTCCGGTCAAAGCCAAGATCCTTGGTAAGGAGGATGTGAGCGCAGAGAAGGCCGCAGACCGTGTCAAGGACTATATGAACTATGTGTTGACCGAGAAAATGGTCAACTACCGCTCTGAGCACGAGCGCATGCTGTGGTCGCTGCCCCTGACAGGCTCAGCGTTCAAGAAAATTTATTACGACCCAACAATCAAGCGACCTGAGGCCATATTTATCCCGGCTGAGGACTTTGTAGCGCCGTTCACAGCGTCTGATCTTGAGTCTTGCGAGCGCTTCACGCACGTGATGCGTAAGGTGAAGAACGAGATCCGCCGTATGCAGGTGTCGGGCTTCTATCGGGACGTAGAGTTAGAAGATCCGCCTGAAGTGTTGCTTGACGATGTGAAGAAAGCCGAGGCAGACGCACAAGGCATTGACGTGATCAAGGACAACCGCTACACGTTGTTGGAGATGAACGTCAACTTGGACCTAGAGGAGGACCCATACCGTGCAGAAGGCGAGATTGAGATCCCGTACGTCGTTACGGTGGACTACAACAGTGGGCAGGTGCTGTCCATATACCGTAACTGGAGCGAGGACGACGAGACTTACAAGCGTCGGATGCACTACGTTAAGTACGACTACATTCCGGGCTTTGGCTTTTATGGTTATGGACTTATTCACCTCATTGGTGGACATGCTAAATCTGCTACTTCGCTGCTTCGTCAACTTATTGACGCAGGTACTCTTGCAAACCTCCCGGGTGGACTAAAAACACGGGGCATGCGCATCAAGGGCGACGAGACGCCCATCATGCCGGGTGAATTTAGAGATGTGGACGTGCCCAGCGGCAAGATTCAAGAGAACATTGCGTTTTTGCCGTACAAAGAACCGTCGCAAACTCTTCTCTCCTTGTTTGACAAGATCGTTGAGCAGGGCCGTGGCATGGCAGCGGTTGCCGACCTCAAGATTGGTGACGTTGACCAGAACACCCCGGTGGGAACGACGCTTGCTGTGCTTGAGCGCATGCTCAAGATCATGTCTGCTGTGCAGGCCCGCATGCACGCCACGCTCAAGAAAGAGTATGGGCTGCTCAAGCGGATTATCGCTGACACTCCCCCACTTGCTTACGAGTATCCGGTTGACCCTGACCGTATGGTCAAGGCCTCTGACTTTGATAGGGTGGACGTGATCCCCGTCTCGGACCCGAACGCCTCAACATTTTCTCAACGCATGCTGCAGTACCAAGCGGCGCTTCAGTTGTCTAAGGAGAAGCCCGAGTTGTTTGATCAGCCTGAGTTATATCGTGGGATGGTGCGCCTCATCGGCTTTGAGAACGCTGACAAGATCGTGCCTAAGAAAGACGAGATACCGTACCGTGATCCCGTTTCAGAAAATGCCATGCTGCTGCAGGGCAAGCCGGTCAAAGCGTTCCCAGAACAGGACCACGAGGCACACATTCAGGTCCACACTTCAGCCATGCAGGACCCACAGATCCGTGCCTTGGTTGGGCAGTCACCTCAGGCCAACGCCATCATGGCGGCTGCGCAGGCTCACATTGCTGAGCACTTGGGTTATGCGTACCGGTCACAGATTGAGCAGGCGATGGGTATAGAGATCCCTGAACTGGGTGCCAAGATGGACCCCCTCATGGAGAATCAACTGTCTCGTCTTATGGCTGATGCCTCTAAGAAAGTGCTCCAGCAGAGCCAAGCGCAAGCGGCTCAAAAGGAAGCACAGGCTAAAGCACAAGATCCGCTCAACGAAATCCAGCGTCAAGAACTGCAGATCAAGGCCGCAGAAGTCGAGCGCAAGACTAAGAAAGACATGTCTGATGCTGCGCTACGCGCTGCTGAGGTTGCGATACGACAAGAAGAGGTGGAGATCAGCGCCCAACAAGCAGCAGCCAAGATTGAAACTGAAGAATTAAAAGAAGGGTTTAGGGCTGCAGTAAACCTAAGAAAAGGAGGTGGTGGTAGATGAGTACTTCACTAGAAGATTTATTTGTTAGAAAGTTAAAAGAAGAGATGGAGCGTCATGCAGAAGATCTAGCCATGGGTTCAGCCGACGACTACCCAGCGTATCGAGAGAAGGTTGGTTATATCAAGGGCATGTTGTTCGCTTCAGACATTTTTCAAGAAATTGCTAATAGAGCAAGAAAGGACAACTTAGATGATTAGAGGAGTTGGCGTCCCGAACGTCGAAGAAACCAAGAATAAAGTGGCGGAGGCGCTGTCTTCTCATAGACTTCCTGTGCCCAAGGGGTGGAAACTTTTGATTGCTATGCCTGTATTTGAAGAGAAGGCGTCTGCATCAGGAATTATTCTCCCCAACGCAACCAAGAACGCTGAAGAAATTGCGGCAAATATTGGTCTTGTGGTGGCAATGGGCGACGAAGCATATAAAGACGCTAATAAGTTTCCTAGTGGTCCTTGGTGCAAGATTGGTGACTTCGTGATGATGCGTTCTTATTCAGGCACCCGCTTCAGTATTGGTGGGCATGAGTTCCGCATGATTAACGACGACACTGTTGAAGGTGTAGTTGAAGACCCATCAGGGTTTACCCGAGCATAGGAGGAGTTATGGCAACGAACAAAATGCGAACGCTAATTAATGGCGTGGAGCAAGACGAAGAAGGTCTGGGGCCAGATGGACTACCCCCTGAAACCCAGATCTTAAAAAAGACAGAGTCTAACGATGACTTTAAATTTGAGGTGGAGGGTGAGGAAGAAGCCCCCCGTAGAACCCCGAAAGTAGAGGTCGCTGACTCTGACGAGTTAAGCCAATACAAGGCTGATAAAGACGACGAGTACACCCAACTCAAACGTCAGTTGGAGGAAGAACGTGCTATTCGTTTTCAAATCCAACAAGAACAAGAAGAGGCTATGCGGTATGCACAGGCGGCTTCGGAAGAGAACAAACGGCTACAGACCGTGCTCCAACAAGGCTCGTCTCTATATGCCGATACTGTCAAATCTAAATTAGACACTGAACTAGCCTCTGCACAGAAGGCCTACAAAGAGGCATATGAGAGCGGCGACTCTGATGGAATGATTGAAGCGCAATTAAAAATGGCTGAAATTGTTTCTGAGAAAAAAGAACTTTCTCGCAACCCCCCTTTACAAAGGGCAGAGAATGTTGTATATAGTCAACCTGTACAGCAAGAAGTTGCTTCAAGTCCATCTGTACCAAGGCCTGATCCTAAAGCCGAAGCGTGGTATGAGCGGAATAAGGGATGGTTTGGTGTAGATGATGAGATGACGGCAATTGCATACGCTGTTGACAAAAAACTCATGCGAGAAGGCGTAGACCCTCGTACGGATGAATATTACAAGCGAATGGACGCCCGCTTACGTGAAGTCTTTCCTGACCGGTTTGAGGACACTAGGCAGCAACAACCTGTAAGACAGCAATCCACTGTGGTTGCTCCGGCTTCTAGAAGTGCATCCCCAAAGACCGTGAAAATCCCACCGGGAGGTGCGGCTGTCGCACGTAAATTGGGTGTATCTCTAGAGGAGTATGCAAAACATTGGGCCGCTGTTAACGGAAGGAGTCAGTGATGAGTAATCAAAATCGAATGAGCCGTGAGTTGGAATCCCGTGAGCATCAAGTACATGACGCACCATGGGAACCGCCAAGTCAAATTCCAACCCCCGATCCTCAGGATGGGTACAAATTCAGATGGATTCGTACTTCTGTGATGGGTCTGGACGATGCACGTAACGTTTCAATGCGTCGTCGTGAAGGTTGGATTCCGGTGAAAGCCGAGGATCACCCTGAACTGCTTCTTGATTTGGGCCTCGAAGGATCCGCCCCGAAGACTGGATTAGTTTTATTTGGTGGCCTGATGTTGTGCAAGAACCTTGAAGAAAATGTTGGTAAGCGTAATAAATACTATGAAAGTATGACTGATCAACAAATGAGGTCCGTGGACAACAATTTTATGAGAGAAAACGACGCCCGCATGCCCCTTTTTAGTGAAAAGCGTGCGGAAGTTACTTTCGGACGTGGTAAATAACTTTAGGAGTTTAACATGGCTTATCCCACTGTAGATAAACCGTACGGACTCAGGCCAATTAATCTAATTGGTGGTCAAGTCTTTGCGGGTGCGACTCGCCAAATGCAAATTGCAAGTGGCTATGCTACAAACATTTTTTATGGCGATTTAGTAAAGCGTGTAACTGATGGCACGATTGAAAAGGACACAGGAACTACCACAGCAACACCATGTGGCGTGTTTCTGGGATGTACCTTTACCAATTCTGCTACCGGTCAAGTTCAATTTCAACAGTTTTACCCTGCAAGTCAGGCAGTAGCGGCTGGCACCAAGATTTTTGCTTATGTCGTTGATGATCCTGACACGCTGTTTCAAGTAGTTTCTTGTTCCTCTGGCACTACTGTTGCCGCAATGGGCATTGCTGCAATTGGCACGAACATTGCGTTGATTCAAAATGCCGGGTCTACTACTACAGGTAACTCTGCTGTGGCGATTGATCAAGGAACTGAAACTACCACAAATACTCTGCCCATCCGTATTATTGATGTGGTCAGAGAGACAGCAACCGGCGCTGACGCATTCGTCGAGTTTATCGTTAAGATAAATATCGGGACGCATCAGTACACCAACTCAACTGGCGTATAAGGGAGCTAAATCATGGCTATTTCACGCGCACAACTACTGAAAGAGCTGCTCCCTGGGCTAAACGCTTTGTTTGGTCTTGAGTATGCTCGCTATGGCGAAGAGCACAAAGAAATCTATGTAACTGAGACTTCTGAGCGTTCTTTTGAAGAAGAAGTTAAACTGTCTGGTTTTTCTGCTGCTCCAGTGAAAAACGAAGGTCAGGCTATTGCTTATGATAATGCGCAAGAGGCTTTCTCTGCTCGTTACAACCATGAGACAATCGCTCTGGGCTTTTCAATTACTGAAGAAGCAATTGAAGACAACTTGTATGACAGTCTCTCGGCTCGTTATACCAAGTCCCTTGCTCGTGCTATGTCTTACACTAAGCAAGTTAAAGCTGCAAACGTTTTAAATAACGGTTTTAACGCCAGCTTCCCCGGTGGAGACGGCGTGGCTCTGTTTGCAACCGACCATCCTCTAGTTTCTGGTGGAGTCAACTCCAACGAGCCTGCCACCCCGGCTGACCTGAATGAGACTTCACTTGAAGCCGCTGTTATTCAGATCGCTGCGTGGACAGACGAGCGTGGCCTGTTAATTGCTGCTAAGCCCCGCAAGTTAATTATTCCTCCTGCATTGATGTTCGTTGCTACTCGACTTCTTGAGACCGAGTTGCGTGTTGGCACTGCTGATAACGACATCAACGCCTTGAAGAATAATGGCTCAATTCCTGAAGGTTATTCTGTCAATCACTTCTTGACAGATACTAACGCTTGGTTCTTGACGACTGATGTTCCCAACGGTCTGAAGCACTTTATCCGTACTCCAATGAGTACTTCTATGGATGGAGACTTCGACACAGGTAACGTTCGTTACAAGGCCCGCGAGCGTTATTCGTTTGGTTTTTCTGATCCATTAGGTGTCTTCGGTTCGCCCGGAGCGTCTTAAGCAGTGAAGAGGGGGGTTGAAAAACCCCCCTTTTGTTGTATTCTGTACCAAGCCTAGGAATTTTCACCCATACAGACTGACCTAGCAGACTTAGTAGAGACGGTATGGGGATGTGCTACTACACGAAAGGATTGTCATGGCACAAACTACTTTTCAGGGGCCAGTGCGGTCTCTTGGCGGCGTTTATCAACAAGGTGCGGATTCAGTTGTAGCAATTACTTCCAGCACTACACTTACTCCACAAAGTCACGGCGGGCGGATTATTTCCGTTGGCGGCACGTTGGCGTCAAATCTTACTTTGACACTGCCAACAATTGTGACCACAGCCAACGCTGCCACTGCTGGCCCGGGGCCAGATCCTAATACGCTGAACAATCAAGGCGTGGTCTACACCATCTGGATTCCTACCACAATTGCAACCT
>Ga0194123_10001740_pt1 | contig 31209 bp, 42 predicted proteins | sample TA2MahsurfametaG_5_FD_155479 | JGI IMG/M metagenome (GOLD analysis project Ga0194123, IMG submission 155479) | Freshwater microbial communities from Lake Tanganyika, Tanzania - TA2015023 Mahale A surface | ecosystem: Environmental > Aquatic > Freshwater > Lake | place: Tanzania: Lake Tanganyika... | reverse complement strand
CAACACCATGAAGAAAGGTGATGATGAAGAACATAAAGCTCCAGAGGCACCCAGAGAAGAGTTTGTAGTTGCACCTCCAGAACCACCAGCACCAGAAGTAACTCTTGAAGAAAGAGTTGAAGCTCTTGAGGAAGGACAAGTCCAACCTCGCACAGGAGCATGATGGCCAAGTCACCTAACAGAGGTAAAAAGGGCTCTACTGGAGGTCAAAAAAACTCTAAGCAGAATCAAGGGAATGCCACTGCTAAGAAAGCAAAGAATGGGGGCAAGAAAAAATGATTCCTCTGATCTTAGCATCACTTTTTACCGCCACTCCCATGGGCCCAGGTCAGGTACCACACTTTATGAGAACCTGCGACAGAATTCGTATTCACGATGCTAAGACAGGCACCAACTGGATTCTTTGTATCAATGGTGTTTATCAATTCCCTAAAAATGGTAGACCACAAGATAGAAGTTTACCGCAGCATAAACAACAATTGATTTAATCATATGAATTACATTGCATTCTTGATCATTGGATTGGTAGAAATCGGTCCTAATGTATGTAAAGTTGATTACAAGAGATATGCTGACGTATCCTCGGTAATTATCCCATGTGATATACTAAAAAATAGTCAGATTAAATTGCCAGAAAAATAATGTATATTGCAAAACGACAAGGACATGGTGGATTTTGGGATTATTTCCAAGATAATGAAAATGATAGCCCAAAATGGACTAGGGATAAATCTCGTGCAGGCACATTTCTAACTAAAGAGGATGCAGTAAAACATGCCAATCCTAGTGGATTGTATGAGATCATTCTAGAAGAGAATTGACACCAGCCTAAATACATGATATTATTAGTACCCACCTTAAAAGGTGGGTTTCTCATTATGAGAAGGTGACGTGACAATTAGAGCCGTGGAAAGTGCCCTTTGAGAAGAGGGTGTACCCCCTTTCTATACGGATGTAGAGTTCAATGTAAATTAATGCTTCTTAAATCACTTTCAATTCTTGCCCTTGCGGTTACAGGACTAGCACCCCTTCAAGCAAAGGCAGCGAGCGGATGTTCCCTCGCATCACATTATGGAGTCGGTGATGGATATCATGGGCAGACGACTGCAAACGGCGAAAGTTACAATGCTTATGGAAAATCAACAGCACATAGATGGCTTCCTTTCGGAACTAAATTGCGTGTAACCAATCAACGAAATGGTAAATCAGTGATTGTGCGTGTAAATGATCGTGGTCCTTTCGTAGGCGGAAGAGACCTTGACTTGTCTTATGGTGCATTCTCTTCTATTGCTCACCCAGGTCAAGGCGTTGCCAGCGTCTGCTATTCTAGGGTTTGAATAACTGAATAAATATTGGGGAGTGCTGCAGACCTCCCCTTTCTTATTATTATTATTTTATGAAAATTTTAAGTTTGAATTTGGGACATGGATCTTCTGCATGTCTTTTTGATAATGAAAATCTTATCTATTTCAATCAAGAAGAAAGATTGAATAGGCATAAAAATTATTCTGGATATCCTCAAAATTGTTTAGAAGAAATTAAAAAGATCACAACAGATATAGATCTACTTGTTATCACTGATTATAATTACGATAAAGATCATTGCATAACAGCTTTCAATTTTGTAAAAAATTTCGGATTTAATGTACAAGAATGGTTTGCCCAATCATTCCCACACCATTTAACACATGCATGTAAGTCATTCTTTTCATCACCATTTGATGAATCTATAGTTGTTGTTTGGGATGGTAGAGGATCTAATTTTAATTTAACAGATGGATCTGTGGCATATGAGACCACCAGTGTGTTTCACATGTCATATGACACTGGAATTAAATTACTTCACAAAAAACTTTGGAGATCAAACAAATATAAAGATAATCGCCCAAAATTAAATCTTGCTCAGTTTGGGCAAGATGTAACCTATAAAATAGATAAAAATTTTACTTATGAAATTATTTCTGGTACTCATGACATTGGTCACTATTATGGATGTGTTGCTGAGCACTTTGGATATAGAGTTTTAGATTGTGGAAAAGTAATGGGACTTCACTCATATGGTAGTCCAAATATAAAACTATCCAAATTAATGTATAGTGAAAAAGGATTCAAATCCGATTTGATCTCAAAGGATAATCCTAGACAATTTGATGTCGATAAATACCCCTTTCTATCACACGAAGACATATCTAAAGATCTGGCATATGAAGTCCAAAAAGGATTGGAAAAAGTTGGATTGAATTTTCTTAAAAAAATTTTTAAAAAATATCATTCCAATAATTTAGTATTGAGTGGTGGGGTTAGTCTTAATATTGTAGCTAATAGTTTATATGTGAAAGAGTTGAATAAAAATATATACGCAGATCCATTATGCGCTGATGAAGGCACTTGTATAGGAGCAGCACAATTAGCTCTTTTACAAAAAACAGGTAGAAGATCAAAGTTGCCAAATACTTTATATTTTTGTGGAAAAAATCCAGAGTATGAGTATACTTTATTTGAGGGTGAAGAATTACTAGATGCAAACTATCAAACAGTTGTTGATCTTTTACTAGATAAAAATGTTGTTGCAATTTTTCAAGGTAAATCTGAGGCTGGTCCTAGAGCACTAGGAAATAGAAGTATATTGTTTGATCCTAGAGTTGTTGATGGTAAAGATATTGTAAATAAAATTAAGGGAAGAGAAAGTTATAGACCTTTTGCATGTACTATTTTATTGGAATATATTAACGACTGGTTTGATACATCATGTATAAAAGATTCTCCAGATATGATGTATTCATTTGACGCATTACCAAATGTAAAAAATGTTATTCCATCAGTTATACATGTAGATAATACTTGTAGAGTGCAAACTATCACACAGAAACAAAATATTCATTACTATAACTTGATACATCAATTTTATAATAAAACTAAAGTGCCAATTCTTTTCAATACATCTTTTAATTTAGCAGGTGATCCAATAGTTGAAAAAATAAATGATGCCCTATATACTCTTAGAAATTCTAAATTAGAATATCTCTATTTGCCTGAGTTATCTAAACTCATTTATATAAAAAACAATGATTAATTTTAATTTTGGTAAGAAAAAACCAGATAAAAAGCAACTTATTATTGTCAGCATTGTAGTATCAACTATTATTGCAACACTCTCACAATGTACAGGAGTATCAGAAAATGGACTTTGGGATTTACTGGACGAAATTCAAAGAAAATATTTCCCACAAACTATTCTTAATGAGCTTATACTTAAAGATCCTGACAAAGTAAAACGTAGAGTTGAAAGAGATGTAACAAAATCAATTGATGAAGTAACACCAGAATATGATCGTATCATTCGGGAATCTATAAAGAAACCAAAGTATGTTGAAAAAGCACCAGATGGTAGTGAGGCGCAGAGACTACTGGGTGGAGAAATGAGGATCTGCGCTCCCTGGGTTGAGGATTGTCAGTAGGTATTAATACCTCAATTTAGGGGCTTGACAGGTGTTGAAAACCGTGCTACTATAAATAAGTTAACAAATGTGAAGGAATTTAAGGATTCCCTAACATTCGACACACCCGCTAACCGAGACCTATGGGTGTCTAACAACGTCTCTCATATCCCCCTTGAGGGTGGGGGGAGCATAGTAAGCACCACCATTTCCCTGATGGTCCTACTAAAACAAAAGACAAAACTATGACTGCTACAATTGCTCAAAGACGAACTTCCAATCCCTGGCAGGAATTCTGTCAGTGGGTTACTTCAACCGATAACCGTCTCTACGTGGGTTGGTTCGGTACACTGATGATTCCGACGTTGCTTGCCGCAACTATTTGCTTCATCGTCGCCTTCATCGCTGCTCCTCCTGTGGACATCGATGGAATCCGTGAACCAGTAGCTGGTTCGCTCATGTATGGAAACAACATCATCTCTGGTGCTGTTGTCCCATCATCTAATGCTATTGGACTTCACTTCTATCCCATCTGGGAAGCAGCCTCTCTAGATGAGTGGTTGTACAATGGTGGACCCTTTCAACTGATTATCTTCCACTTCCTCATTGGCATCTTCTGCTACATGGGTCGTGAGTGGGAATTGTCCTATCGCCTGGGGATGCGCCCCTGGATCATGGTTGCTTACTCTGCACCTGTTGCTGCTGCTACTGCGGTATTTCTTGTTTATCCTTTTGGTCAAGGTTCTTTCAGTGATGCTATGCCTTTGGGAATTTCTGGTACGTTTAACTACATGCTTGTCTTCCAAGCGGAGCACAACATCCTGATGCACCCCTTCCATATGCTTGGAGTTGCTGGTGTGTTTGGTGGCTCTCTATTCAGTGCTATGCACGGATCGCTTGTGACTTCTTCACTTGTCCGTGAAACAACCGAAACTGAATCCCAAAACTATGGATACAAATTTGGTCAAGAAGAAGAGACCTACAACATCGTGGCAGCCCACGGTTACTTTGGTCGCTTGATCTTCCAATATGCATCGTTTAACAACTCACGCTCACTGCACTTCTTCCTAGCTGCTTGGCCTGTGGTTGGCATCTGGTTTACTGCTCTTGGTGTTAGCACCATGGCATTCAACCTCAACGGTTTCAACTTCAACCAGTCCATCGTATCGAGCGAAGGTAAAGTCATCCCTACTTGGGCAGACATTCTCAACCGTGCAGGACTTGGTATGGAAGTAATGCATGAGCGCAATGCTCACAACTTCCCTCTGGACCTTGCTTCTGGCAGCACAACTCCTGTTGCTTTGACTGCACCTGCCATCGGTTGATCACTACTTAGTGTGAAATAAATAGAGGGGTTACGACCCCTCTTTTTTAATGGCAGATATGATTTCATATTATTATCCAGTGGGGCCTTATGGACCTATTTGTGATTACGTTGCTCCAGAAGTACTTACACCCACAGGTGGATGTAAAGTTGATGCTGATTGCCCTCCTGGTTTTCGATGCGTTGATGGTAAATGCGTACCGATTGCTGATGATGATACAATTTTCGATCCACCAAAAAATGATCCTTACACTAGATGGCCAAGAGTAACCTGTAAGAGAGATCCAGTAACTAAGGAATTGTATGATTGTCAAGCATATTGGGATACGCCATTACCTGTAGATCCCGCTGCTGCAACTGCCGCATTGGGTGCATCCAACTGGGCAAAGGAAGGTTTAGTTGATTTTGGAATCAATGACAAATTTTTTGTTGTTTCTGTTGGACCTCAATCTTGTCAACCATATGATCCTGATATTAATATCAGACCACTAACTTTTATTGATAGTGATGGAAATAAAATTATAAGGCAGGCATATCAAAATTCCACTCCAGTAACTTATCCTGTTGATGGATCTATAGATGGGGTAAATGCTGAAGCAACTGGAGCAAGTCCATCATTAATAGTAAAATTTAATTATGACGGCACACAATTAGAAGTAACTGGTAGGGGCAGCGGTCAAGTTTCCATCACGGTTAGTTGGAGCGACAATCCCTCCACCGACGGGGTTGCTTTTGATACAATAACAATCAATACTGTCCAATTTGTGAGATCTGGCAACGATGGATCTGTAACAAAAGATGTTTTTGTTGCAGCGGAAGTTGGTTATTATACCATTGCATATACAAATTTAAACCCTAGCAATACTCCTATTAAAGTTACCGAATCTTTTACTAAGTTAGAATTGAAAGATGGTGGCGGTAATGATACTAATGCCACGGTTAAGATTGGAGATGTGTATAGTCCAATACAAGCAGATTCATCTTCTGGATCTTTATGGTCAGAAACTGCAGATGAATATGCTGTTTGGGTAAATCCAGAGGAATGTACTCTACCCTGTGCAGAGCAAGAAGTTACTTATCTTATAAATTTTCCAGAAACTGCAACTTACTTCTTTGAGTTTGCTGCCGATGATATTGCATACGCACTGTTTGACGCTGAAGAAACTGCATTTATGAATGCAACGACACCTACAATAGTTAATCCAGATAAATTTTCTGACGCAACTGGACCAACTATTGTTAGTAGATCTGTGACTGCAGGGCAGCATAAAATAGTTGTAAAATGCACAAATGGCGCAAGCGGTGGAGATGCTTCAAACTCATATTATATTAATAATACTATTACTTGGGGGTCCATAACCTTAGGTCCAGGTACTGCAATTTATACTGCTGAAAGCGGATACGCTCCCACTACTTCTGGCACTGGATATAATGAGATGGGTGGATTTTCTGTCCCAGCAGACAGCACAACTAATAAGTATCTCTCTTTTGGTACAAGAGAGGCAGGTCCAACAGTGGCAAATAGATCAGCACAAATTACAACAGACCTATCAAATGTGGGAAGACTTGTATTTGGTGTTATTGCTGGTAATGATTCTAATGGTGGAGAAAGACCAAATAACTATAATGATACATGGGATGTAAGTTTTGATAACACAAATTGGATTCAGGTTGCTCCATCAAAACAATATTCTGGAATGGAAAGAGCAGAATATGATGCAACTTATGGTAGTTGGTATGATTTTTCAGTAAATGTACCCACCTCTGCTAGGACATCTAATAGCACAATTTACTTTAGATCTTCTGGCACTAGTCCAGAATATGGTACTGGTTATAATGGACTGAATACTGCCAATTCTGTTTCTACTTATGCAAATGGTGGAGATGTGTATGGGTTATATAAGATAGAAAAAATCACCAATGTTGCTGGCACATGTGCAAACATACACCCAAACGCTTATGATTGGTCTAAAAATCCAGGTGGTTGGTATATTAAAATTTGCAAAGATGCTCCTTGCATTGTTGCATCTGAAATTAGTGGGTGGGTAAAAGTCGTTCATGGAGCATGGACTCCCTTGTTGAATAACTATGGTGTATATCCATCGTTAACACAACAATTGACAGGCCAGACACATACTATTAATTATACAGTTTATTGTGAAATTGCTGGTGTATATACTTTAAACTATGCTGTTGATAACCAAGGTCAATGGTATTGGGATGGAGTGCAAGTTGCAGCAGGTGCTAATTTTACTTCTCAATTATCAACAACTATTTCAAATGTAACGGTTGGGTCTCATACAATAACTATGAAGGTTACTAATGTGCCAAACGGTAGTAGCGGAGTTGATTGGATTGACAATCCTGCAGGCGGGGCCTTTACATTAGTGAATCCTAATGGTAAAATAGTTAAAACCTCTGCAGATTTAACTACTACTGCTGATGGAAATTTAATTTGGCACACACGTTTAGCTACAGGGTATCGATATGCTTAAAAAAATTAAAGTCTCAGAATTGCCAGAAGAAATTCAATTCCTTTTTGATGGCGAAGATGAAATTGAATTTGAATCTGCTATAGATCCATCATTTGAGACACCAGAATTATTTGCAATTTCAATAGAAGAGTATCAAAAACAAAAATTTGGTAGTGCTAAAAAATTAGTTGCAAGCAGAAAATTTACTGAAGAGATGAAAATTCTTTATGAAAAACATGAAGAGGGTATTCTTTCTGATGAAAGGGCAGAAGAGTTGATGCAAAGTGCCTATAATAGATATCGAAGTAATTCGATTTGATATTTCAGATAAATATGCTATAATACAGGGATCGGCAGGTCCCTTTTTTATTCGGAGGAAAAATGAATTTCGCAGTTTATACACGCACAGGTTGCCCATACTGCACACAAATTAAGCAAGTCCTAGAAGGAAAGAAATTTAATTATCGTGAATATATGCTTGATCGTGACTTTAATAGAGATGCATTCTACGCACAGTTTGGTCAAGGTGCAACCTTCCCACAGGTAGTTATGGATGCTAAAAGTCTTGGTGGGTGTACTGAGACCGTTAAGTATCTACGAGAAAATAATCTCCTGTGAGCATTTATAAATAAAATTGTCACTATCAATTAGGAGGTTGGTTTCCAGTCGTAATAACATTTACCTAGGGAGGAAACCATGTTAATCGCTTTAGTAGTTTTAGTCGTAATCGGTGCATTTATCCTTGGAATCACCGTTTCTTGGTTGGCAAAAGGTTATGTCGAAGACTTTATCGAAAACGCTGCTTATGCCAAAGCAGTAACTCATCCCGAAATGTTGGATGAAGATGGCAATATCTTACATGATGAATTATTATACATACGTACAGATCCTAATTTTTGGGACGACGAAGAACCTGAAGAAGATGAATGAATTGGAGTTAAACTATGCCTATAACAACTAATAGTTCTACAAGACTATTACTATCTGAAGTGCTCAGAAAAGTTAGCAACGCTAAAACAAAACAAGAAAAGATTAATCTTTTGCGGCAATATAACAGTATTGCACTACGTCAAGTTTTAATTTGGAATTTTGATGAGAGTGTAAAGTCGATGCTGCCAGAAGGTGATGTACCATATAAACCGAATGATGCTCCTGCTGGTACAGATCACACTCGATTGGAGCATGAATATAAAGGTCTTTATAGATTCGTGAAAGGTGGCGCAGACACTCTTCCAAATCTAAAAAGGGAGTCTATGTTTGTCCAACTTCTTGAGGGTTTACATGCAGAGGAAGCAGAGCTTCTTGTACTTGTGAAAGATCATAAACTCACTGACAAATATAAGAGGATTACTAAAGCAGTAATTGCAGAAGCCTTCCCCCAAATTAATTGGGGAGGTCGTAGTTAATGCGGATTCTCCACAATAATTGTGATCCATATCTTGCTAAAGATAGAGATCTACCTTATACAGCATACCTTGTAGAATATCTTATTGATGGCGCAAGGTGTTTTGATATAGTAATATCCAATAAACAATCTGAAATATTTGACTATTATTGGGATAGATACCGAGAAAATCTTATCGGTTTTAAACAATCTGAAGGAAGAAAAAATCCAAAACTATGGGACGCTCCGAATCAACAGAAAAAAGGAAAGTGACAACAGTTTATCTAGATAAAAGAGCTGTTGAAGAAAAGCAACAGGAAGAAGAAATTGAAGAGCAACCAAAACGAAAAGTTATATATTATCTTGGTGCAGCAGTTTGCCTTACTCTATACCCATGGGTATTTGCTTTAATATGGAATTGGGTTGTGCCTTCGGTGTTTGGCTTATCTACTATAGGATATGTTAAAGCACTTGGAATTCTTACATTGTCGTTTATGTTGTTTAGAAAATGAATAAAGTATGTCTTATCTCTGTCACTCCTGATGCAGAGAAAACTATTGGTTATATTGCAAGGGTGAGTAATCCTACCAACCAGGAGAATGCTAAAGTTGCTGGTCTTCTTGGGTATTGTATCAATCATGGGCATTGGAGCGTCTTTGAGCAGGCGCACATGACTCTTGAGATCAATACAACCAGAGCAATCGCAGCTCAAATTTTGCGTCATAGGAGTTTTACATTTCAAGAGTTTTCTCAACGATATGCAGACTCCTCTATGCTTGGTGAAGAGATTCCAGTCCCAGATCTTCGTAGACAGGACACTAGCAATCGACAAAAGTCCATTGCTGATTTAGATCCTTTTATCAAACAAAAGTATCAAATTTTGATGCAGGATCATTTTAGTCATGCCATGCGTATCTATAGAGAGATGCTTGATAACGGAGTTGCAAAAGAATGTGCAAGAATGATCTTGCCACTTTGCACCCCTACCCGCATTTATATGACGGGAAATCTAAGAAATTGGATACACTATATTCAATTACGTACTGGTCATGGCACACAGCAAGAGCATATGGATATTGCTGAAGCATGTAAAAAACATTTTATGTGTCAATTTCCTACAATCTCTAAGGCACTTGAATGGGAGTGTCAGGATTGTAAATGCACAGAAGACTGTGTTGATATTCAACCAGCATTGAGGATAGATTGATGCCTACTTATCCAGTAATAAATAAAACGACAGGAGAAAAACAAGAACTCTACATGTCTATGAAAGATTATGAGCAATGGTGTAATGATAACCCTGAATGGCATAGAGATTGGAGTGCGGGTATCGGAGGTGTAACCTACGGCAAACCAAAACAACCTGATGGATTTAAAGAGGTTATGCAAAAAGTACAAAAAGCACATCCCCGTGCAAACCTGAGTCGTTTTACCTAAACTATGGCAAGAGCAAGAAAGAGAATCAACGGAGCACCACCTATCCCTCATGGTATGACCTTGAAACAAATGAAGAGGAAAAAACCAATTGATAGGTCATATATGGTGCCTGTCAAGCCACTTACTACAAACCAAGAAGTTGTCTTTGAGCAATATGCTTTAGGGCAAAATCTATTATTGCACGGCGCAGCAGGTACTGGCAAAACCTTTATTACACTTTATCTTGCCCTTCAAGAAGTGCTTGATGAAAATACTCCATATGATAAAATTTACATCGTAAGATCTCTGGTGCCAACCAGAGAAATTGGATTCCTCCCAGGGGATCATGAAGATAAATCAGCACTGTATCAAATACCATATAAGAATATGGTAAAATATATGTTCTCTATGCCAGACGACAATTCGTTTGAAATGCTTTATGATAATCTTAGAGCTCAAGAAACTATTTCTTTTTGGTCTACTTCTTTTATTCGTGGAGTTACTCTTGACAACTGCATTGTTATTGTCGATGAGTTTTCAAACCTTAATTTTCATGAATTGGATTCAATGATTACTCGTATTGGTGAAGATTCTAAGATTATGTTCTGCGGAGACATCACTCAGACAGATCTTACTAGGGAGTCTGAGCGCACTGGTATTGCAGATTTCATTAAAATCCTTCAGCACATGAGAGAATTTACCTGTGTAGAATTTAACATTGATGATATCGTCAGATCTGGTCTTGTTAAATCTTATCTTGTAAGCAAATATAACTTGGGTTTCTGATGAATTTTACTTTTATTGATGTTGATCTCGATACACCAGAGGTCGAAGCTGTGAGCGAGAATGGGGTTAGATTTTATCCCATTCCTGGAGCGGATAAATATTATCCGAGTGTTACCTCAGTCACATCGTTTAAAAACGCACAATTTTTCGCTGAATGGCGACAAAAAATAGGTGAAACAGAGGCCAATCGTATTACTGGTAGAGCAGCACAAAGGGGGACAGCATTTCACAGTCTTGCTGAAGATTATTTAAAGGGACAATTAAACATTGACAAGTACTTGGAAAAAAATCCATTATCTGTTAGAATGTTTCAGTCCGCAAAGACCACTCTTAACCGAATCAATAATATTTACTGCCTAGAATCATTCCTGTATTCTCATTATTTTGGACTTGCAGGAAGAGTAGATTGTATAGCAGAATTTGATGGTGAGTTGGCAGTAATTGACTTTAAAACCTCCACTAAACACAAAGAAGAGCACAACATTGAGCATTACTTTGTGCAAGAAACTGCTTATGCAGCAATGTTTTTGGAAAGGACAGGTATTGAGGTAAAAAAAATTGTCACACTTATCACAGTTGAAGACGGGTCTATTCAAGTGTTTCAGAAGTACAATCTTGATGACTATTTACAATTACTTAAGTGCTACATCCAAGAATTTATTGGGAGAAAAAATGCCCAAAAATGAAGTAGAAACTCAATTCTTAACACCCACTAAATTCTCTCTAGAGATCGAGAGGATTGTAAAGACCAGTAATGGGTTAGTAACCTATATTGAGGCAGTGGTTACTTATTGCCAAGAGAATGATATTGAGATGGAAAATGTGCCTAGACTCCTCTCAAAACCATTGAAAGAAAGACTGAGGCATGAAGCACAACGCCTCAACTATATGAAAAAATCTTCTAAAGGAGTTTTACCGCTGTGACTGGATTTGAAGTGTATCAAGTATATCTTGCTCTAAAAAACCACTTCAACAAACCAGATTATGATTACATAAAATACAATGGAAAAACTCGTGCTAGTGAGAAATCATTCCACGGAAGAAATGATGTTTATTTTTTCAAGAAATTAGGCACAAAGTATTCAGAGTCTGATATTGTCAGTTACTTTGTATCTAATTTTATTGTTGATTCTAAGGGGTATATTCGGAATTTATCCGATGATATCTATAAAAAATGGAAAATCCATCAAGAGTCTTTTACCTATAAATTTAAGCAGGACGTAAACTTATTGTTAGAAGAAGTTGGATTTCCATATGAAGAAAATTTTGAATTTATATTCCATGCAAATAAAGGTGAGCATCCGACAATCTTAAAAAGATTTTACGCTTCTGATATATCCATAGAAACACTAGTAATCTTTGATACATGTTTGGGTTTTGTAAATAAATTTGATAAGGTTTTGACAGATCCAATTTGGAAAGATACTAAAATAAAAATTATTAAATATAAACCTTTCCTAGATATTGATTGTAAGAAATATAAAAATATTGTACTAGAAACTATCAGGACAAAGTTATGAGTCAATTTTTCGAATCGGACCAAGTAAAAAATGATTTACACAGTATTTTTACTGTGTATCAAGAAGTTGCTGATAAGACATCTAGAGTTCCTCAAATGTCGAAGGTTGATAAGTTAAATCATATTGAAGAATGTAAACAACTTATTGATAAACAAAAAACATTTTATGCTAGGGTATGCTTGGCATCATATGATGATCCAGAAGCTTCTGATATGAAGCAGAGGATCGATGCATTATGTAATGCATTTGGATATAGAGACCTGTATCACTGCATGGAGTCCATGGTGGAGACACTCAACAAAGCGGCACAGCAGGAGATTGACAGAGCATAAATAGTGTGCTACGATAACTCAGTAGCAATAATCTAACTACACACAACAAATACGGAGAATATAACTATGTCTTTTGCATCTCTCAAAAAAGCGTCTGCCGCTGGTAATTCAATTGCTCGGTTGACTCAAGAGATCGAAAAACTCAACCAACCTCAAGCAGTTGGTGGTCCCGACGAGCGTTTCTGGAAACCTGATCTAGATAAAGCAGGCAACGGTTATGCAGTCATTCGTTTTCTTCCCGCCCCTGAAGGTGAAGATATGCCCTGGGCAAAAACTTGGAGTCATGCCTTCAAAGGTCCTGGCGGGCAATGGTATATTGAAAATAGTCTCACCACTCTTGGTAAAGAAGATCCTGTGAGCGAGTTAAATCGTGAATTGTGGAATAGTGGTCGTGATTCCGATAAGGAAGTCGCCCGCGCCCAGAAGCGTAAACTTTCTTACTACGCCAACATTTATGTTGTGAGCGATTCTACTCATCCTGAAAATGAAGGACGTGTATTCCTTTACAAGTTTGGTAAGAAGATCTTTGACAAACTTGCAGAAGCAATGCAACCTGCATTTGCTGATGAAACTCCTATTGATCCTTTCAACCTCTGGCAAGGTGCAGACTTCAAACTGAAGATTCGCAAGGTCGAAGGTTATTGGAACTATGACAAGTCTGAGTTTTCTTCACCCAGCACTCTTGGTGATTATGATGATAATCGCCTTGAAAAGATCTGGAAGCAGTGTTACAAACTTGCTGAGTTTGAAGATGCTAAAAACTTTAAGAGTTATGAGCAACTTAAAGCACGACTCGACCTTGTACTTGGCAAAACTCCTGCTCGTGCTCCTGCTTCTTCTTTTAATGAGGAAGAAGAAGAAGTTTTTGCAAAACCCGTTGCACTTCCCAATGAATCTTGGGGTAAAGAAGTATCTGATTTCCGATCGAAAGCAGTTGCTTCATCTCCAGTAGAAGATGAAGAAGATGCAATGTCATATTTTTCCCGTCTCGCTGAGGAAGACTGATGAAACGTGTAACTTTGATGGTATTAGTAGCATTGGCAGGGCAACCCGCCTTTGCTAATCCAGTTAGATTGCTTGATGTATCCTATCAAGATAATCAATATAACTGTACTCGTACAGAAACTCGTATCGTTGAGGAATTTGGTGTTGTTAATCGATATCAATATACTCAATCTCTTCCTGGATGTCGTCCATATGTGACTGGATATCAACAGAGTTACTCTCATCCATATCCTCAGCAATATGGATCCCCTGTTCAAGCTCCTATGAGTCGTGCCAAGTGTAGAAATCAAACCCTTATTGGCACAGCAGCTGGTGCAGGAATTGCTGCAGCAATATCCAAAAAGGATGCATACGCATGGTCTATCCCAGTCGGTGCAGCTGCAGGATTTTTACTTGGTCGTAACGATTGTCTTTAAATTTCTATGTCATGAAACTACAAATTATTATGGCTGCTCTGGTAGCAGCACCTATGGCAGTATCTGCGTATCCTCAATATCAACCCCCTTCTTATTTTCATAGTAGTGGAGCAGCTCCAGTTGTTGTTCCGCCTACAGTGATCAACACTCAACCAGTAAATCCAAATGAAACTAAGAAGAGTTGTAAAGAAAGTATGGTTGATCTCTTTCTAATTTCTTTTCGTAGAACTACGGGAGATTGCACTCCTTAAACCAAAATCAACTTTAAATTACCAAATACCCCGAAAAAAATTTCGGGGTATTTTTTTGCCCCCAGGTTTTTTTACAATATTAATATCCGTATCCGCCGCCGCCTGGGGGTGTTGGAGCAGGAGGCGGTAGAGGAGGTGAGCCGCCAGATCCGCCACCACCAGATCCACCGCCACCAGGTACACCACCACCAGATCCACCACCACCAGATCCACCACCACCAGATCCACCGCCGCCAGAGCCACCACTGCTGCCTCCGCCGCCAGAAGTACCTGTGCCACCACTAAAAGTCCCAGCCGATGTCTCAGTAACATCAATAACTGCAACGTTGCCTCCAGCAATTGATGAGGCGGTTATACCATTATCTGCAGATGTAGCCACAACCGTACCTGCAGATAAATTCCTTTTATATGATGCTCTGTCTAGATATGCACCAACAATAGAAAGAACAGTTTTTTTGTTGCCATCGGTATCAACTTCTTTGTTGGTTTCATAATCTACTAGATTTCTGAATTCTTCTTCATAGAATTCTAGAAGTCTTTGACTTGGAATGGCAATTAATCTTTTCTTTTCATTTTTTGTAATTTCATATTCTATATTTGTTACTGGGTATACAGAGTCATTTTCTGACAATACATTACCATTTGGAAGTTTAGTCCTCCATGAGGAATTAACTTCAAGACCTTCTTTAATGAAGACTGCATTATCCCAAAGCACCTCTCTCGTTTCATAATGATGTATTGCTTCATGGTCACCGTATTTTGCTTTTGTGTACTCTAATAATTCATAATCTGATCTTGGCCATTGCTCATATCTATCAATAATACCATTTGTAATTAAAATAATCCAATCTAAACTTGCATCACCAAAAAATAAATGAGCTATTGAGTCTGGTCTTTGCCCATCTCTAATGGTATATGCTTCAAATTCATTTCCATAAACATCAAGTCTTTCTTGTATGATTACCCTTCTGAATATATTCTTTACTAATTGATATGTTATTTGCTGTTGCTCATCTGATTGAGCAACATAGATATTTGGTAAATGGGTAAAATAACTTGGCATATCAGTATCCTGCAGCAGCGTCGATAGTCGTTACAAATCTTGTTTCTGCAAATGATAGACCAAGTTCTACAGCTGGCACTAGCATTTGATTTGCACCAGTTTGCACACCATCAGTTAAATCTGCAATACCATCTTTGAATGAAACATATTGTCCATCTGGAGTATAATTAACTGTGATGTTTGTGCAAACACATGGCATAAACTTATAATGAGGTAATGACGCCACACTATCTTTACTTAGATCATATCTAACAAATGATAACTGGAAGCGATCTGGTATATTCAAAAATTTTCCAGTTTTATTGTATACTGCACTACTGTTACTAGCTGTTTCACCACCTTTCGCGGCGGCCCCAGATGCAGTTGATGTAGCATTTGCAGCTTGTTGTGCTGACTTTCCAACACTTGAATTTAGGCTACTATATTCTGCATCAGATAAATCACCTAATGATGGTAAGGCACCCATTTTTAGATATTTAATGATATTTAGAATTTCTCTAGCTTCTGCTTTATTTCTGGCAAACATTTTAAAGGTGAATTGGTGATTTCTAAATTGCACACCATTAAAAATTTGCTCAGTAAAGGGATTCATGATTCTCCCTTTTGTTAATGCTTGAATAGCATTACCAGTAACTCCAGTGTCTAATCCTAAAGTACTAGCTAAGTTTGAAGCAAGACTTGCTCCTTTATTATACGCAAATTCTGGTAAAGCAGATCCTGCAGCTTCCCCAATAGCATTAGTGATAATATCTGCTCCCCCAGCTCCAGATCCTGCTACTATACCTTGGGCAATTTGTGCAGCTGCAACACCAGCTGATCCCATATTGATTGCACTATAGTCTGTTTGATATGCAACACTCAATGCCTGAGGCATCGCTATATATACCTTAGTACCATTTGGTATTGTTGTTTGTTTATTTCCTGGTAAGTTATCTCCACCATACTTTGTATCTTCAAAGTTGACTCTAAATCTTTCGAGTTTTAGATAATCAACTCTACCAGTAGGGGCGTCAACACTGTTTAGTGAATCTCCTACAACTGGATTTCTAATTGGATATACTAGAGTGCCTGCCACCTAAATAGTTACAATCTTACTATACAATGTTATTTATGAGGTATCAGGGGTTTTACAAACCATCTTTCCCTCACAAGTATAAGGGTGATGCTAAGAATATTGTTTATCGATCTTCTTGGGAGTATAAATTTATGAAGTGGTGTGATATTACCCCATCCGTATCTGAATGGGGTAGTGAAGAAATTATTATTCCTTACATTTCTCCTGTTGATGGTAAACGACATAGATATTTTCCAGATTTTTATGTGAGAGTTGAAAATAAAAAATATCTAGTTGAGGTAAAACCACTCAAGCAAACAAAAGAACCACCAACTCAGAAAAAAATTACTAAACGTTATATTAATGAGGTTGTGACTTGGAGTGTAAATAAGGCAAAGTGGGCTGCTGCTGAAGAGTTTTGTAAAGATCATGATTGGGAATTTCTGGTTATCACCGAAAAGGAGCTTAAAGTTTAATGGCAAGTTACAACATAGATGCAAGAAGAGCAGCAGTACCAAGGCAAAGATTGTCAGAATTTATGGCTTTTGCTAAGGGTAATAATAATTCCCCTGCAACTAACAATAGATACAGCGTTTCTATTGCAACTCCAAACATTCTTAAGGCTGGTCGTTACTTCTTAACTCCAAAGTTTCAGCTGGAAACGGGTGACTTATCAAAAGCTATTAACATGTATGCCAATACTGTTAATCTTCCAAGCAAGCAAGTTACAACTGGTAGTATAACCAATATTGGATCGGCATATAATTATGCGACATCTTCTACAGTGAGTCAGATTAGTATATCTTTTACTATGCCAAGATCTCACATCATCAGATTGGCATTTGAAAGATGGATTAGTATCATGTCTAGTGATGCAAATCAATTTGTGGACTATTATGATGACTATGTTTCTCCACATTTATACATTTATAAGTGGGAAAGAGGCGGCGGTCCTGAATTTGCCATTCCAGAATATTATAAACAGCTATTAAAATCATGGGGAATTGATGAAGAAGATATTATCAAGTATAAAGACGATCAATTAGTCGGTGCTTATGATCTGCGTAATGTCTTCCCCCTTAATATAGGTGCAATGACACTGACTAATGATCAAGCTGGATTGTTGCAGATGGATGTAACTTTCTCATATGAAAGATATAGATTTTATGCTCAACCCAAATTTGATGAAGATGGATTTAGTTACAAATATGGACAGAATGCATCTACGGATAATCTTGCAAAATCTCAACCTACTAACCCGTATACTTCACAACAGGCCGCAGCAACTGCAGCTGCATTTGGTAGCGCCAGTTTCAGCGTAGATAAAACTGGGTTGGGAGTTACCCCTGGGGTCAAGTAATAAATAAAAATACTGAATTGATTTCTCTATGGCATTACCTAAGTTAAATGTGCCGTCGTATACGACACAATTGCCTTCTACAGGGCAAAAAGTTAAATATAGACCATTTCTTGTAAAAGAAGAAAAACTTCTTTTTCTTGCAATGGAAAGTGGTGAGCAAGCTGATATGATTGATGCAGTCAAGAAAATTCTCGTTTCTTGTACTGATATTAAAGATGTTAATAAACTTGCTACATTTGATATTGAATACCTCTTTTTGAAGATTCGCACAAGATCTGTTGGTGAGAATGTGGATGTTTCTATAACATGTCCAGATGATAATGAAACCCAAGTAAAAACTACAATTCCCCTCGATGAAATTTCAGTTATCACTGATCCAGATCATAAAAAAGATATTGAATTGAATGATGATGTTGTGCTTACCATGGGTTATCCAAGCATGGAAATGTTTGTACAAATGAATCTACAAGGTAAAAATCCTGGACTGGATGAAATCTTTGAAATGGCAGCAAGTTGTGCTGAAAGTATTTCTGATAAATCACAGGTTTATCTTTGCAAAGATACTCCCAAAAAAGAGTTACTTGAATTCTTTGAAACTATGAATAGTAAGCAATTCATGATGATTCAAAAATTTTTTGAAACAATGCCTAAATTGTCTCATACAATTAAAGTAAAAAATCCAAATACTGATGTTGAAAGTGAGGTTGTGCTTGAAGGTCTTGCTGCTTTTTTCGAGTAGCCCTTCTACACAATAATCTTCGTAATTATTATGAGTCTAACTTTGCTCTTATTCATCATCACAAATGGAATCTTGAATATATTGACAATTTGATGCCTTGGGAAAAAGAAGTATATTTAAATCTATTAATATCCTTCCTCAAGGAGGAGGAAAGAAGATACAAGGAGAGGCAGGTTGGCTAAAATCACCCCATACAAGTTTATCAACCCTGGAGTAGTTGCAACCTCTACTACTCCAGTTGTGCGTGCAACTTCAAAGCAACTTTTAGCCGTTAATCGCCTTGGATCTACTGTAGAAGGGTTGGGTAATATTGTTGCAGACATTGTATCAAATAATAAGGCAACCATTGTTTTTCAAAAATCGTTAGAAGTACAAAAAATTAAGAATGAGCGTCGGGCTCTTGATTTAGAAGCAGAAGCTAAAATGGAGTTGGCTAACTCCAGATTAGATAGTCAAAAAGAAAAGCAATCTGAGAAATATGAAGATGAGTTAGATAATAGTAAGACTAAAAAAGAGAAAGGTGGATTCTTAGATTTTCTTGAGAAGACATTTGGACCACTTTTAAATATATTTGCTGATATTGCTAGTATTGTTATAACAAGCAAAGTTTTAAAATATCTGGCAGATCCAGCAAATAGAGAAAAAATTGAATCATTTGTTTTCAAACTTCAATTCGTAGCAGAAAAAATATATAAATTTGCTGAGAATATTGTAGGTAATATTCTCGATGGATTTAATAAGTTGTTTGGGGCAAATAGTGATTTCTTCAAACGAATAGAAGGTCTTGGTCAATTGTTTATAGGTATTGCAGCTTTGCGATACTTAATGAATCCATTTAAGCTAATTGATGATATTTTTGCATTAATTGATGGAATTGGTAGTTTCTTTGATAAAAAGGAAAAGGACCTTGACACTACAAAACCAACTACTGATATTGATGAAACAGAGAAAGTAAAACCAACAAATGTTGATGTAGATAAACCAGTACAATTAGAACTTGACTTTAGTGAACCAGAACCAGCGAAGAAACCTAATTTCCTACAAAGAGCTCTCGCAGGCGCTAGTGATTGGGCAAAAACTCAATATGAAAATCTTAGCGAGGCAATCAGAAAACAGTGGGATGCGATTGTTAGTCTTGGAAAAAAATTAAATGCTAAAGCGTTGGCAGCTGCGAGTGCTGTTGGTAATAAAGTTGGTGACGCTGCAAAGTTTCTTAAAAACGGAGTTTCTTCTCTAGGAGCAAGTGCAAAAAAATATGTGCTTGAGAAGATGGTTGCTCCCATCAAAAAGGCATTTGCACCATTAGTCGATAAATTAAAAGCGATCGGCACAAAAGTTGAAAGCGCCTTATTTAAGACGCCTCTGGGTAAAAAAGCTGCTGAAGCACTAAAAGCAAAGGGATTGTATCCTGTGATGGACAATCTTGGTCCACTTGCTAAAAAACTTGGCGGTAAAGCATTGCCAATAGTCGGTGGTGCTTTGAATTTAGTATTTGGATACGAGCGTTTAGCATCGGGTGATCCATTTGGTGCATTGCTAGAATTATTGTCCGCTGGATTTGACATTTCTGGATTATTTGGATTTCTCCCTGGTCCTGGAATATCAATGGGATTGGATGCATATTTATTTGCTAGAGATTTAGTGCCAGGAATTCAAGAAGGAGAGGGGAAAATTCTAAATGCTATACCTGGTGTGAAGGGAATTGGTGATACGATTAAAAAAGCGACTGCGAAATTACCATCTTTGGGATCTATTGTGTCTGGTCTTGGTGGAAATAAAGAAAAACTAGAAGAGAGGGCAGCTGGTGGTTCTTTTGGTATAAACACATCAAAAATATTGGCAAACTATGAAGGTCTTAGAACAGAAGCCTATGCAGATGCAATCTATGGATGGGGAGTACCTACAATTGGTATTGGTGCAACTTATTATCCACCTGGATTTAGATTAAAAGGTAAGGTAAAGAAAGGAGATACGATTACTAAAGATGAAGCATATGCGATTAAGGCTAAGCATGTTGCTGAATTTACTACTAAAGTAAAAAGGGAAGTTGGATCTGATGTCTATGGTAAGTTACCTGATAAAGTAAAAGCACCGTTGATTTCCAAAGCATTTAATTATGGTAGTCTTGGTGGAACTTTATCTGGAAAAGTTAAAGATGCTGCAAAATCAGATAATTATGCAGGTGTTGCAAAATACTTCCAAACTGTATTGGCCAATCACGATAGACGCAAAAACGCCTGGAGAAGAAATGATGAAGCAGCGATTATTTTAACTGGGCGTAGTCCTCGCACCAAAGTGGTTTTTGGTGGGGGCACTACTAGTGTAGATGAAGATACATCCGAAGAATCACCTACAGAAACTTCTTCTCGTGCGTCTGGATCTGAATCTTCATCTTCTGCAGTTGAGCAAGAGATGCCAACAGATCCACTCTCAGCATTTCAGCAAGTAGGAAAAGAGATCGCTAAGTTATTTGGATCTGAAACATCAGAAGCTGCAACACCAGCAGCAGAGACAATGCCCTTACCAAATGCGAATGAAGTCGTTGCTAAAGCATATACAGACAAATCTGGAACTTTTGCAAAAATAGCAGGTATAGATACATCCAAATTAAATACTCAATTTGCTAAAAACTATGCTATAGATAAGAATGGTCCAGAATTGGTGCCAATCCCAGTTGCTTTTGGAATAGCACAACCTCTAATTACACCTATGCCAATAAATAGTCCTGCTAAGGTCGTAAGTACTAAACCATCACCACTACTTAAAAAGTAAATCATGGCAGCGGTAACATCAGTAAAGAAAAGTGCAAAAATTAATTTCTATAAATTTGTTGCTGTACAAGAACCTCGTGCAATTCGTGGTGCTGGAAAACCCGTAAGTGCAAAAGATATAAATCAGTTACATATTGGTATTAATAATGTAACCAATGGGATTAATAATTTAGGAGCAACAGTAAATTCTATTGCAAAATTATTGCAAGATTTCAGTGCTTCTCAAGCTGCACTTCTAAAAAATATGAAGTTAAGTGCGGTTTCTTTTAAACCAGTTTACAATACATCTGCTTCGGGTGGTCCAAAGATGGACTTAAAAGAAGGAGAAATTCCTGAAACTGAGCAACCAGGATTTTTAGAGGCTATCTTTAACCTTTTTAAGGACTTTGTGCTGCTGGCAATTGGTATTCCAGTGATGAAATGGTTATCAGATGAAAAGAATAGAGAAAAGGTAAAACAAACTGTTGAGACTCTGCTTAAATTTTTTGAATGGATATCTGACTTTGTTAGTGATCGATTGGTTGGATTTGTAGATAATCTATATGAATTATTTCGTGATGATAAAACTTGGTTTGAAAAGATTCCAAATATATTTGGAGCACTAGTAAATTTTGCTGGATTATTTTTAGCAATCAGATGGTTAGCTAATCCTCTCAATATCATTAAAGATTTTAGATCTGTACTTGGATTATTCACCAAGAATTTACAAGATTCTAAAGGAAAACTTTCTAGACGTGCTAGAGGTCTGGGCGCTCTAGGATTTATTGCTGCTGGTGTAACAGGTGTTGTAATGGCAACACGAGCAGCAACAAGTGAGCCTGAAATGGCAAAAGGTGGTAAATTGCCTCGTAGAAAATCTGGTGGATTTATTTCTGGACCCCAATCTGGTTATCCAGTTTCTTTAGATGGTGGAAACTCAACTGCATTTATTGGTCATGGTCTTGAATATGTTGCTGGAAGGGCATCTGGTGGATTTGTAATCCCAATTGATACTCCTGCAACCAAAAGAGATTCTGGATTGATGGGTAAACGAATCAATGAAGCTTTAATGGGTGGATATGATTTGGGTGGAATGTTTACTCCCCATGACGAACATGGATTTAAATGGGGTAAGAGTGATTTTGCTGAGATGGCAGCTGGTGGAAAAATCAGTTTGACATCAAATGGTCGTGGTAATAAGAGAATGGAGCCAGGTAAAACATATAATTTCCGAGAATTAAATCCTCATCATAGCGGTGAAGGTACCAATAGAGTATATAATGGAATTCCTGTAGGACATCCTAAGGATTATGGCGTTGGAAAAATGCCACAATTTATGCCATCTGGCCCAAATGGTTTAATTCCTACACCTGTAGGTGGTGAAGTTCTTGCCGCTGGAAAAATTACTGGATCAAATTATGGAAAGAGTGTTGTTGTTAAAACAAATTTTGGAAACATGCACTATGCTCACCTTTCTAAAATAGGTGAGGGCATTAAAGCTGGAGTTAGAATACCTGCTGGTAAAATTGTTGGTGTGCAGGGTGGTGATGGAGATGCGGGTCCAAACAGTTATGCTGAGCACTTACACTTAAATGCTTCAAAGAAGGGGCATGAAGCCTTTGTTAATTTTATTACCTCGGGTAAAGCAACCACTGGCGCTGCTGGAGATAGTGGATCTGGTGGAGACGGAGGGGCACTAGCATTAGCACCAGGAAAGCCAGCGGCCAAAAGAGTTGGTAACGATAAACCATTCTTAAAGAGAGTTACGGAAGTTGCTAGAAAAATCAAAGCACATCCTGCTGATCTTCTTGGAATGATGGCATCCGAATCTGGGTTAAATCCTGCTGCAGATAATGGCACACATGTTGGACTAATTCAATTCAGTGCTTCCTCGGCAGCATCTGTTAGCACCACACAGGAGAAGTTGAAAAAGATGTCTCGTGCTGAGCAAATGGATTATGTTGAAAAATATCTATATCCAAAACTCAAAGATGTTAAGGGTCGAGTAACAGCTGGGCACTTATATACTGCAGTATTTTTACCAGCATTTGCTGGCAAACCTGCTGATTTTGTTGTGGCATCTAAAGATGGAAGCTTACCTAAGGGTTATTCTTCAGATTCTCCAAAATGGTATAAATCAAATAAGGGATTGGATGGTAATAGTGATGGAAAGATCACTATTGCTGATTTAAGTGGAAGAGTTGAAAAGAAAAAGGCAGAGTTTGGAATTTCTGGTGGAGGTGGTGGTGAAGATTTGTCAATAGAGGGTGATGGTGAATACGAAGGCGATGTACAAGGACCCGAACCTGGATTCCCACCAGATGATCCGATGAAGGCATTTCAAATGATGGGTGAAGAGATTGGTAGATTATTTGGTGCAGAACCAAAGGCAGATAGTAATACATCTAGTGAAGCATCTACAAACCGTGGATCTACTTCTAGTGGCGCAGCGGGATCTAGCCCATCTATGGCACCTGCCCCAGGTACAGCATCTTCTGGTCAACAGTTAACACCAAGTACATCACCTGCAGCAAGTGGTACAAATCCACCTGGAGCTTTAGCACCAGGACAGAGACCAGACAAATCATTAACTCGTGAGCAATTTGCTACTGCTAAAGCTGCAAGAGCGCAAGCCGCAATTATGGGTTTAACTGGAATTGATAAAGAGAAATTTGTTGCTAATGCTGTAATGACTGGATCTGTACCAGGAGCAAATCTAACCCCTGCGGGACCTCCTTCTTCAGCAACACTTGTCGGGCAAACTGAGCAAACATTGCAAAGTCGTGATACTATTAGACAACGGCAAACCACTGCAATTCAACAAGTGCAAGCGGCAGCCCTTGCCTCTAGTATTAAAACAGATGCAATGTCTGCAGAAGCAGCAAAAAATGTGCAAAAAGCGCAAAATGCTGTTAATTCACAACAACCAACTGTTGTGAGTGGTGGGTCTGGTAGTGAAAGGACATCACTTTTAACTCTTATGAATTCTACAAATAACCTTCTAGCATCACATACACCAGGAAGATAAATGAAAAGAGAAACATCTAACGAAGTTATCTTCAAATTAAAAATAAGGGATTCCCAAGGAAAATATCGCACAAATAATAGTGGCGATGATCAGTTACAGGATTTTGTAATGGCATGTACTGTTACTGAAAGTATTTCTATGGCTGCAATTAATGCAGAAATTGTAATACAAGATAGTGCTAATCTTCTTGCTTCGCTTAAAGGTAGTGAAATATGGGAAATAAGTTTTCAAGTTGGTGGAAAAGAGCAAACAGACAAAGTTGTTTACAATTTAAGAGCATACAATATTGCTAGTAGAGCAAAAAGTGGAAATGCTGATGGATACATTGTGCAATGTGTATCACCAGATTTTCTAAAGAATGAAATTACAAGTGTATTTGGTGCTTCGCAAAAATTATTTGATAAAAAGAATGGTGCAAAAGATATTGTTGAAAAATTACTTAAAGATAAGAAATTTTTATTTGAAGCAAAGAAATCAATTTTTGTTGAGGACTCTTTAAATAAGCATGAATTTATTGCAACTAATTGGAGAATTTTTGACACAATTTATTGGATTGCAGGCAAATCTATTAGGAAGGGTGGAGATTCTAAAAAACCTCAAAATGGATTTCTTTTCTGGGAATCTAGAAAAGGATTTCATTTTAAATCTATTGATACAATAATTGATGACGTAAATAAGCAATCATCAACTGACAAAACAGATGTTAAAGGTGAGAAAGCAAGACTATACAAATATTTTTATAGTCCAAAGAAGAGCTCAACTGAAGCAGACGATAGATTTAAAATAGATAATATTTCTTTTCCAGAAGATAGAAATTATCTACTTGCATTGAGAAATGGATCATACTGTGGATATAGTTGTGCCTTTGATCCGTCTGCATTCCAAAATTCTACATTATCACCAGAAACATTTAATCCTGTTAGTTATTCAATGGAAGATTATTGGAATAGTATGGTGCATATTGGTGGTGGTAATGGTGTAAATCCTCTCACCAAGTATGATAAGGATATGCAGCAAGCACTTCAAAAAATACCAAGAAGAATTAGATATGGTATTCTTCCTAATAGGATTTACGATAGTGTTGGGGCACAAAATCCAACTACACAAACAAGCAATCTAAAAGATAAGGGAACATATAATCAACTTCCTTGGTTACAAGCATATCAGCATTTAAGAGTTGAAAGTTTTAAGGCAATTCAGGTACTAGTAAATATACCTGGAAATGTAGACTTATATCCTGGATATGGAGTTGATATTGATATACCACAAACAAAACCATCTGGAAATCGTATGGTGAGAGATGAAAAGTATAGTGGTAGATATGTTATTGCTGGATTACGTCATAAATATGATGGTAGAGCATTAACTACAGAAATGCTACTTTATAAAGATAGTATTCCAAAGACAACATAAATAATTGTAAAGATTTAAACTTCCTTATGGACACTATTGATCAACATATTGAAAAAGACAAGGAAATTTTAGAGGATCCTACAATATCTTCTCAACAACGTCGTCATCTTGAGGACGAATTAGTTTCTTTAGAAGAATATAAAGTAAAACATCCAGAAGATGACCATGATCCAACGTCACTAGAGTTATTCTGCGATAGCCATCCAGATGCAGTAGAATGTAAAAAATATGATGTCTAACTTTGAAACTTACCTTTTGGGGTTATATAATAACAGACATCAAGCACAATCAAATCCAAGTCAATTTGCTCAAATTTTTATTTTATGGGAAAAAATAGAGGGAGGATACCATTCAAAACAGTGGTATCGAAGAGACCCGCATAATCCATATCGTGAAAGATATCACAAAATTGTAGAAATTTCAGAAACAAGAGTTGTTGTAGAAAACTACAATTTAGACTGGACAAAAGATTCAGGATGTGATATGATATTCGAGTATCAAGGGAGTGAATGGCACGGAAAATTAATCGGCAATAATTGTATTGTTAGAGAAAATGTACGGGTCAAAACTGAAATTTACTTATCTAAAACTGCATTAAGATGTAGAGACCAAGGATATGACCCAAATGGAAAAATGGTTTTTGGAAGTCTGGGATTGTATGAATTGATTAGGGGCGATTAACTCAGCGGTAGAGTGCCTCCTTTACACGGAGATGGTCACTGGTTCGAATCCAGTATCGCCCATTTTGAGATTTTCCTAAATTTAAAAATTTTATTAAGAAAACTTGTTTTGTGATGAAATCCTGATAATATATACTAAGTAATACGCACAGATTTATGTCACATTCCAATTCTCCAAACGCCCAACTGACAGAAGAAGAATGGAAAGAATTAATTGCACTAAAAGCACAACTCAATCAAAATCCTGCTGCAGTTCATCCAGATAAAATGGCATTATTTACTGAATTGCTGGTTCGCTCTTGGGACGCAAAGTGTGATCCCCCTGACACAACTACATGGAGACATGGGCATCCAATGGACGAATAAATAAATTAGGACTTTTCATTTAGACAATGAGTATTGACGGCATTATTAATGAGCAATATACCAATTTTACAGGTAAAGATGGTTTCTTTTGGTGGATTGGTGAGGTAGAAGATAACAAAGATCCAATGAATATTGGACGTGTTAAGTGCCGTGTGCTTAATTTTTATACAAAACCAGCAGGAGGATCTGCAGATGATCTTCCCACTGAAAATCTACCTTGGGCAACGGTTTTACAGGGTACCGATCAGGCTGGAAATGATGGCCAGGGGCAATCTTCGGGACAGTTGCAACCTGGTGCCATTGTCATGGGATTTTTCTTAGATGGAGAATCTGCTCAAATGCCAATAGTAATGGGCGTTTTGAGAATGGATAAAGGCAGTAAAGGAGCAAAAACTGGAAGTAAGAAAAAGTTTCTGTTTACTGCTAAAGAAATTCCTCCTGGCGAAGGAATTAATGCTAGCACAGCAATGCCAGCTGGTGATCCAAATGACTCAGAAGTTGGTAGAGACGTGCAAAACACTTCTGTACCTCTACCAGGTAAAGATGTTGCTGGTGAAGAGCGACCACCATCGCATACTGGACCAAAAAGTATGGGGACACAAGTTGCTGGTAGTGTAACTGGCAATCCTCAAAAACCTGCTCAACCAGAGGCAGATGCACCAATTCCTGCTGCTAGCGGTACTGGTGGACCAATAAAATCTTTGGAAGCAGGATTAAAATATCTAGTTCAGGATCTCATTGATACTGCATCAAATCTGGTTAAGGCGGAAGATGGTGACTTTCTAAATGTAGTTGAGAATAAGATTGTTACTGCTCAACAATTGATGGGAAAAATCAAAAACTTCTTGAGTGCAGTTTTTGCACAAGTTGTCTCTGCCATTAGACTTCAGATTGATGAATTAGTCCAGAATATAGAAAAGGCGAGTTTTATTACTTCATTTTTGGGAATTCCAGCAACAACGTTTGCTCTAATTCAAACTGCTATCAGTACTTTGCTGTCATTGATTTGTGGTTTGGATTCTCTGCTAGTTTCATTTATTAATGCACCGATTGCTACTCTTGTAGGTATTCTTACTTCTTTTATTGAGGGAGCAATTTCTCAAGCAGAAGCAGCAATCGCTGGCGTTGAAGCAATGATTGAGCAAATTACTTGCGGTATAGGTAACATCCTCGAACAAGCATTACAGGTTGTGCAAACTGTCATTAAAATTGTTGATGGGGTTGGCAAAGCTAAAGAAATTCTTGAAGGTTGGCAGAAGGGAAGTCAAATTTTTAATGGTAAGTTTGACTTTAAAAACTTAAGTTTAGATAATATCATTCAAATTCTAACGATATTGATGTCGTTGTTTGATTTTGGTTGTGATCGATCAGCTGATGGCGGAACGGCAGATGTAGGATGGTTTCCATTTTTCGGAACTACTGAATGTACTGCTACGGCATTAGCAGAGCTTCCTTTGGGTAAATCAAGAAAAGCTTGTGGTGGTGGATCTGGTAGTTTCTTAGATTCATTCTTCGACGAAGCATCTCCATATCTTACTGCTGCTCAGACATTTATCAATGGTGCTTATACCATGCAACTGGGCACCCCAGGAAGAGAAGCAACAATTACCAAAACTGCATCTGGCACAACTCATACCTCCGTTAGTGCTAATAACGAATCACTTGCCAAACACAAAGCAACGGAAGCGGTAAACGCACAAACAAAAGATAAGAACATTACTCAAGAGGAGAAAAATAAAGAAATAGAAAAATATGTTAAAAAGCAGTCTGGTGGAGATAAAAATGGTAATCTCAAAGCAGATCACATTAGTTACGGTGGTAATTTAACTCAAACTGTACCAGACGATGATTGCAAAACTATTGGTGGAGATTATTGCCGCACAATCAATGGTGATTACAGATTAAAAGTTACTGGTGATTGTCATATTGAAATTGGGGGAGGGTATTTCTTCAATGCTCAAGGTGCTCCAAAAATTGCTGATAATAATGGTAAGGAAAAAGGAAGCAAAAAAATTCAAAAACATACAATGTCATTTGGATCTGATTTAGATCTCATCACTAATGGTGCCAATCTCAAATTACAAGCAACCCAATTGTCATTTGGTGCTAGAGAACTGTCAGTCACTGGATCACTATATAAAAACGATTGTAAAGTTGCCACATATGGATGTGGAGAATTTATTGTCAATGCAGGAAATGCAATGACATTCAATACCACCACAATGATTCAAAATGTAAATTTCTTACCACCAAAACCTAGTTTGGGATCATATTTGGTCAATGTTGGTGGTCCAGTTACATTTACTCAAATCCCAGGTGGTGCTACTAAAATTCCTCCATTTGTTGTAACAACCCCTGGTCCATTTACAGTCACTTGTGCTGCTGGAGGTGCGTTATTTACCGTTGCCGCAGGAGCATTTACCGCCACTGTTGCTGCTGGCGCTATTGCTATGAAGGCAAGTGCTGCTGTTACGATCACTGCAGGAGGTGCAATGACTCTTACTGCAGGTGCTGCAATGGTTTGCACTGCATCAGTGATCAAGCTCAATTAAAAAACTGGCACACCGCCCTACACAGGAAGCAAATAGTGTGCTATGATATATAGGTAACCGAAAACCCTTATGTCAGATTCATCCTTGCAGCATATTTTTATTGATTTTTCTAAGCGTAGTATTAAACTTATTTCCGATGCAGGAGATGTGCGTACCGTAAAATGGAAATGGGATCGTGAAGGGTCTGAAGGATTTGCAGAAACTGTCACTCAAATTGAAAATACGACACCTGCAGAAATTCGTACTTATTGCTTTTCTGAACAATGAATCAACCATTAGTAATTACAGAAGAAGAATTTGCCGACAATTTTGATTTTTGTCTTACATTGTGTGAGCGAAATCGTGTAATTTGGCGAATCGAGCGTCCTGATGGAACGGCCATTGCGTGTGTGCCAGTTACTGATGTGCCACATGTAGCACCAGAGATTCAAAAGCAGGTTGAAGAGTTTCGGCAGCAATTCCTTGACAACCCTGCTACCGCTCCTATATAATGTGTGGGTAACGGGGCAAGGCAATGCGGCTCAAAAATCACGAAACTCCTAGAAAACTGGGTCGCAACTCAAAGTCTAAAAAACGCCCTGTTGCACTCAAACATGCTCGCGCTCGTCGGCAAGCATTAAAAAGAAAACTAAATTTAATCAAATGACACATCATGATCTACTGATTGACACTTTGATGACATATCTTTATGATTCTTATACCAAAGGTCGTAATGATGAAACCTGGGACTTCTATCTCGATGGTGAAGTAAAAGCACAGGAAATTCTAGAAGTAGTTGAAGAGTTTCAACAAATGAGATGTAAATTAGGTAATAGAAAAACTTATACACAATGGAGAGCATCTGACTAATGGCATTATCACAATCAGTACAACAATCTTTAGATGAAGCATCTACAGCACTCCGAAATGCTTTAGCATATGCAGCACGTCAAGAGCGTCCGATTGTTTGCAATTCGATTTCAAAAATTATGTGTGAAATTGAGGGAATTCAATCTTTTGATGGTATTTTAGATCACCTTGAGGAATTACGACAAGAATGAGATCTGAGACTAGAAAGGCAATGGAAATGTTGTTTTCAGCAAAATGGAATTTACCAAAAGCAGCAAACCATGCTAAACTTACTAACAAGGAAATGAAAATCACTTTCAATGAGTATTGTAATTTTCATCCTCCTACTTATCAACTAGATAATAATGATCAGTTAAATCTCTTTTGATCGGAATGTAGCTCAGTTTGGTAGAGCACTCGCTTTGGGAGCGAGATGTCGCAGGTTCGAATCCTGTCATTCCGACCTTGGGAGCATGGTGGAATCGGTAGACACACCAGACTTAAAATCTGTTGGGCATTGCCCGTGGGAGTTCAAGTCTCCCTGCTCCTATTGGAAGGGTGGTCGAGTGGTTGAAGGCTCTGGTCTTGAAAACCAGCGATGTGAAAGCATCCGTGGGTTCGAATCCCACCCCTTCCGTTGGTTAAATCTTAACCAAATCTTAGTTGACATAATCATAGTAATATGTTACAATAAATACATTCAAGTGATGAGACCTCAATTACTCGTTGACTCACTGAAACGGAGTTTGTCGAAACTCCTTCCATCCGCAGGTATTACTCTGCGAGAAACTTAGAGGTACAATTATGTTTAAATTCGCAATCGCAGCTGTTGCAGCTGCTCCTTTCCTTGCCACCGCTGCGTTCGCTGGCCCTTATGTAAATGTAGAAGCTAATGCTGGTCTTTCTGGCGCTAACTACACTGGCACAGTCACCGAAGCACATGTTGGTTATGATTTTGCTCTGAGCGATACCGTTAGTGGTTATGCTCAAGTTGGTCCTGCTCTGCTCACTCCCGATGGTGGTAGTGCAAC
>Ga0194123_10001738_pt1 | contig 31221 bp, 7 predicted proteins | sample TA2MahsurfametaG_5_FD_155479 | JGI IMG/M metagenome (GOLD analysis project Ga0194123, IMG submission 155479) | Freshwater microbial communities from Lake Tanganyika, Tanzania - TA2015023 Mahale A surface | ecosystem: Environmental > Aquatic > Freshwater > Lake | place: Tanzania: Lake Tanganyika... | reverse complement strand
CAACCGGCGAGACTGGTCCTACAGGTTGCACAGGGCCAACAGGACCAACTGGTCCAACCGGCGAGACTGGTCCTACAGGTTGCACAGGGCCAACCGGGCCAACTGGTGTTACAGGAGGTACAGGTCCTACAGGTTGCACAGGGCCAACCGGGCCAACTGGTGTTACAGGAGGTACAGGTCCTACAGGTTGCACCGGAGGAACTGGTCCGACAGGTCCAACAGGTGTGACAGGAGGTACAGGTTGCACAGGAGGAACTGGTCCGACCGGTCCAACGGGTGTGACAGGAGGTACAGGTTGCACAGGAGGAACTGGTCCGACCGGTCCTCAAGGGTTACAAGGATCAGGAGGTCTCATATTATTTTTAAATCGCAAAAATGGCGGAGGTGCAACAATTAATAGTTTGTCTACTCTTCCAAACACTGCAACTCAGAACACCTACATTGTAAATAATATTGGTAGCGGCGTAAATGTGGTCGCAGGTGTATTTTCAGGATTATCCGTTACATTCACTCATCAACAATTTATTACCGCTGGTATTTGGGATTTGAATATATTTGCAAAAGCAACAAACTCAAATGATGTTTCTCATTTGAATATATTTTTCGCGGCATATGTTGTCGATGCAGGTGCATTTCCTGCTCCTCAGACAGCAGGAACAACTATCGTAGATACAGTGAATAGTGCAACAGTTCCCCCTGTAAATCTCCCATCAAATGTTATTCAAATAGGTGGAACTAGTAACTTCTCGAGCTATAGAACACTTGAGTCAACAAATATTGTCGATTATATATCAAGTATCGTCATTCCGTATGTTAACTTGGGTATATATGTAACCCCTCATATTCAGGTTCAGGTATATGTCAGAAATACGAATACATCATCTCATGAAGCTGTGGTATATTATCAGAGCAACGCAACATATTCTCATATACATACATCATTCGGTATGGTTGGACCGACAGGTTCGACTGGTGCAATAGGCCCTACTGGTGTAACAGGCCCTACTGGTATAACGGGTCCTACTGGTGTAACAGGCCCTACTGGTGTAACAGGCCCTACTGGTCCCACTGGTGTTACTGGTGGTACAGGAGGCACTGGTCCTACAGGTCCCACTGGAGGTACTGGCCCCACTGGAGGTACTGGTCCAACTGGTGGAACTGGAGGTACTGGTCCGACAGGTCCCACTGGAGGTACTGGCCCCACTGGGCCAATGGGTGCAACTGGTTCATATAGTGGATACACCAAGTTATTTACATACAGTATTATCACAATCGCTGGTGATCCAGGATCAGGGTATGTTCGGTTAAGTCGTCCATGGAATGATCAAACCGAAGGAACTGTGACAATGTATATTGATGTGAATGATGCAGATGGGCGAGAGAGTAGTGGATGGTTTAACGGCATGGCTATGTTTGGTTCAACAGCATGTTATGGAACAATCACTATGCAAGCGCAAACAGATTCGAGTCGTAGATGGGTTGGAAAACTTACATCAGTTGTAAACTCAACGGGGTATTATACTCTTACTCTTACGTATATCGACTATGATAATATAGGATATAACGGTGAACAGGTTGCGGTTTCATTTACTCCGGCTGGGTGTACTGGTGGAACTGGTGGTACTGGTCCAACGGGTGTTACTGGTGGAACTGGTCCAACGGGTGTTACTGGTGGAACTGGTCCAACGGGGGGTACTGGTCCAACGGGTCCTACTGGTGTAACAGGTCCTACAGGTGGTACAGGTGGTACAGGTCCTACAGGTGGTACAGGACCTACTGGGTGTACTGGTCCTACTGGTGGTACAGGTAGTACAGGTCCAACAGGTCCAACGGGTCCAACGGGTGTTACAGGAGGCACTGGTCCTACTGGCATGACTGGAGGTACGGGAGGTACTGGTCCTACTGGTTGCACGGGTATGGATGGCGATCGTTATAACACGCAAACGACATCCGCTGTTACAATTACCCCTACGATAAATGGTAGCGTATCCTTAACAGTGAGTGATAAATTGGCATATATTGAAGGAAACAGTGTTGTTGTCGTTAGTTCATCAAATGCGGATAATTGGTTCGAAGGTCGTGTGAGTTCATATAATAAATCCACTGGTTCACTCGGAATTAATGGAATCAAGAATGTGTATGGATCATTCACCACAGCAGTAGTATACAATATTAACTTGGATGGAATTGACGGTCCTACTGGTGCAACAGGTCCAACAGGTCCTACTGGTTGCACAGGTATGGATGGCGACCGTTATAATACACAAACGACAACGGCTGTTACAATTACCCCTGCAGTAAATGGTAGCGTATCCTTAACAGTGAACGATAAATTGGCGTATATTGTTGGAAATAGTGTTGTTGTCGTTAGTTCATCAAATGCGGATAATTGGTTTGAAGGTCGCGTGAGTTCATATAATAAATCCACTGGTTCACTCGGAATTAATGGAATCCAGAATGTGTATGGGTCATTCAGTTCAGCAGTAGTATACAACGTGAACTTGGATGGAATTGATGGGCCAACTGGCGCAACAGGTCCAACTGGTGCAACAGGTCCAACCGGTGTAGGAAATACGCTTTTTGTTGGAATAACAGGAGGTGCATCTGGTCCAACTGGTTACTACCATATTAATAATCTCATTTTTAACCAAGATGCTGGATTCGATTTATTACATGGTCCAACTGGAACAGTTACTGTTACAATGAATAGTACATTTAAGTACTGGAAGGTTGATGGTCAACTTGCTCTTACTGCAACTGGTCTGGATACTGTTAACTTTAAATCAGGAAATGCGATTAATATCACGGGTGCAGTGGATGCTTCTGGTAATAAATCGCTTCGATTTGACTATAATGGACTCGGAAATACTGGTCCTACTGGTGCTCAAGGTAGTCAGGGTATTCAGGGTATTCAGGGCATTCAGGGTATTCAGGGTGCAACTGGACCTCAAGGTATCCAGGGTATCCAGGGTATTCAAGGTGCAACTGGACCTCAAGGAATCCAAGGAATCCAAGGTATTCAAGGTGCAACTGGCACACAGGGTATCCAAGGTATTCAAGGAGCAACTGGACCTCAAGGAATCCAAGGTATTCAAGGTGCAACTGGCGCACAAGGTATTCAAGGAATCCAAGGTGCAACTGGACCTACTGGACAGCGTGGTGCAGATGGATATGTAGGTGCTGATGGTGCAACTGGTTCTACTGGTCCACAAGGTATTCAGGGTATCCAAGGTATTCAAGGTATACAAGGTGTTCAGGGTACTGCTGGAACGAATGGAACAAATGGAGCAACTGGGTCAACTGGTGTAACAGGAGGTACTGGTCCAACCGGTCCAACTGGTACATCGGCCCCTGCATTATTTACACTTCAAGCAATGAGTGGATATGAGTCTGACTTTATTTTCCCTCTTGCGAATAAAGTTCAAAAGGTTACTGCAAATCGCGTAGTACCCGACAAAGCATTGACAGTTGAATCATATCGAACATGCTACTTGACATTTAAGGTGTCTCAAACTAGTGTCTCTCGTATTGTTGGATTAACTGAAGACAATGGGACATCATCTCATTATCAGTTTAACTTCTCAAGTACTGGGGCAAATCAGTTATACATTTATGTTTCTGGTAGTGCAGTGACTTCACCCAATAGTCCAACTTCATATACTACATCGGATGTATTTACAATAGCGGTTCATGAGTACAATGTATTCTTCTATAAGAATGGAGTGTTATTATACAGTGATGTAAATACAATATTCAACTTTAAAGCATTCTTTGGTTTGCTTGCTCAAAATGACTCGGTAACAAATGTATCATTTGGGTATTTGACTCAAGGTCCGACTGGTCCGACTGGTCCAGTGGGATCCACTGGTTCTACTGGGTCGACTGGTCCAATGGGATCCACTGGTCCTACTGGTTCAACAGGGCCTCAAGGTATTCAAGGTATAACTGGTCCTACTGGTATTACTGGTGGAACGGGTTCGACTGGTCCAACTGGTCCGACTGGTGTAACAGGAGGCACTGGTCCAACAGGTCCAACAGGTCCCACTGGTCCGACTGGTGTTACTGGAGGTACTGGTCCCACTGGTCCAACAGGTCCAACAGGTCCCACTGGTCCGACTGGTGTAACTGGAGGTACTGGTCCAACAGGTCCAACAGGTCCAACGGGTTCAACCGGTGCAACTGGTCCGACTGGTCCAACCGGTCCAACGGGTTCAACAGGTGCGACTGGTCCAACAGGTCCCACAGGTCCTACAGGCGGTACTGGTGGAACCGGTCCAACAGGTCCAACTGGTCCGACAGGTCCGACAGGTCCTACAGGAGGTACGGGTCCTACGGGTCCTACTGGTGTTACAGGTCCAATTGGTGCAGCTGCAACATCGGAAGGAACATATCGATACATTTTGGACACAACAACCACTCAATCAAATCCAGGAACAGGATTATTCCGATTTAATTATGATACTCAGAATACTGCAACTAAGATATTTATCAACAATACGGATGGTGCAGGTATTGGAAATAATTTGTATACATTTCTTAAAAGTATAAAGAATTATGGGGGAGAAGGAAATTATGGATTCTTGAAAGTACAAGATGTTGAAGACTATACGCGGTTTCATACATTTGAAGTCACGAATATCATAGAACAGGCATCAGGAGCGAGTGGATGGTTTATATTTGATGTTACAAATGTGGTTGCTGATTCGAATATTACAAATGCACACGCATGTTATTTGAGTTTTAGTTTACCTGGTCCGAGAGGATATACTGGTCCAACGGGTCCAACTGGTGGTACCGGTACAACTGGCCCGACAGGTCCTACAGGTGGTACTGGTGGTACAGGTCCTACGGGTCCAACAGGCCCTACAGGTGTTACTGGTGGAACTGGTGGAACAGGTCCAACAGGTCCCACAGGTCCTACAGGTGGTACTGGTGGTACTGGTGGAACAGGTCCTACGGGTCCAACAGGTGTTACTGGTGGAACTGGTGGAACAGGTCCTACGGGTCCAACTGGCCCTACTGGCCCTACAGGTGTTACTGGTGGAACTGGTGGAACAGGTCCTACTGGTCCAACCGGTCCTACAGGTGTTACTGGTGGAACTGGTGGTACTGGTCCTACGGGTCCAACCGGTCCTACAGGTGTTACTGGTGGAACTGGTGGTACTGGTCCTACGGGTCCAACCGGTCCCACTGGCGCAAATGGTCCAGCCCTATTCACACTTATTCCTGATGCAGCAAGTACATCCAGTTTCTTCTTCCCTACAAATAATTCTATTAAGAAGACATCCGCAACCGGATCTGGAGAGAAAGTATACAGTGTCGAAACATATTATACAGCATATCTTACATTTGTGCCGAGTCAGACCGGAGTAAGTAGAATCATCGGGTTTACTGATATTAGTGCGTCGACTACCCCTTATTATCATATTAATTTCGGTGCAAGCACAACATATACAGTGTATGTTAATTCAGTGAATGTATTTTCGACAACATATGCCGCGTCGGATGTATTTACAATATGTCTAACGCAATATAGTGTTAGTTTCTTTCATAATGGAGCATTGAAATATACGGCGATAACTGCCGCAAATCAGACAAGTGTTCGTGCATACTTTTCTTTGTATGCTCAAAATGACATCATTAACAATATAGCGTATGGAGTGTTGGATGCAGGGATGACGGGGGCAACAGGTCCGGTTGGGTTATTAGGTGCAACAGGTCCTACCGGTACTCCAGGAACAGCTGCAAATACGGGTTCAACAGGTCCGACTGGTTGCACTGGACCCACTGGTCCAACAGGTATTACTGGTGGAACAGGTCCAACTGGTTGCACTGGACCCACTGGTCCAACAGGTATTACTGGTGGAACAGGTCCAACTGGTTGCACTGGACCCACTGGTCCAACAGGTATAACCGGAAGTACTGGTGGAACAGGTCCAACCGGTATAACAGGCCCAACCGGTATTACTGGTGGAACAGGTCCGACTGGTCCAACAGGGTTACAAGGACCAACTGGATCTACTGGTGCACCAGGTACAGCGGCAAATACAGGGTCAACCGGCCCTACCGGTATAACAGGTGGAACTGGTCCATTCGGTCCAACAGGTCCATCCGGTCCAACTGGTCCTCAAGGATTAACAGGTGGAACAGGTCCTCAGGGTCCTCAGGGTATAACTGGTGTGAATGGTGCCTTTGCAGGAAAGGGTGATACTGGGTATACTGGTCCAACAGGTGCAACAGGACCTAACTTGTGGACTCAAAGTGGCACGACGATCTATTATGCTGCAGGGACTGTTGGAATTGGGTTGACTTCGCCAGATATATCATTTGCATTAGACGTGAGTGGTATAATTAAGACCCTAGGTGTGAATAATATTAGTGACTACCGAATCAAGGATTCTGTCACTGATTTGAGTGGGTCAAATAATGTTGATGGGTTGAGACCAGTCTGGTATTACAATAAATTAACAAAGAAATATGAGTATGGGTTTATTGCTCATGAGTTCCAGGAAAAATACCCAGATATGGTTATAGGTGATAAAGATGGAGATAACTATCAATCGATCAACTATACTCCGTTGTTTGCGGTGTTGGTGAATGAAATCAAGAATATTAAACAAGAGCTGGTTACTTGGAAGGAAGAAGCAACAGTGTTGAAGCAAGAGGTTACAACATTAAAACAAGAGGTTGCGATATTAAAGTCAAAATCGTAATTAACGACCATACATCGGGCTATAATCATCGGTAATTATAATCATACATTTACACATTTGACAACAAATGTTATCAAGTGTGTATAAAAATAATTGGCTACTTAAACAGAGTAGGGGAAGTCAGCGACATAAGCATCAGACTCGACAACAGTGGTGTTGACAGCATCAGCGTTAGCCTTAAGAACAAGGGAAACCTTGTAGACACGGCTCTCGATGGCGGAGGGGCGACCAGTCAACAAGTGCTGACCAGAAGCGGGAGAAACGGTCAACAAGAAGTTGATGGTGTCGTTGTCCTTAAGAGGAACAGACTGACGAACGATGGTGCCAGAGATATCAGTGTTAAAACGAGCAGGGTCACGAGCAGCAATCTGGCGCATCAATTCGCGGCAAACATTAGAAGAGGTGGTGTTGCTGTTGGTCAAGTACTTCTTGCCGGAAGCATCAGTGCCAGCCATGGAAACACCGCTGACATCATCGACAGCAGTGAGAGTAGAGTGAAGACTAGCCTTCACATCAGCACCCTTGGAGGCGATGTTAGTAAGAAGAGCCGCCTCGTTATTAAACAGATCAACACCATGAACAGTGTTAAACAGCTTGTAGGCAAGGTAGCGAACAAAGTCGTGCTTAAGAAGGTTCTTGTTGTTATCATAAGAGCCGAGGTTAGGGAGATCAGAAGAACCGCCGGCACCAGAGTGCATCATAGCATGAGCGGGGTTGACACCAGCGGGCCAGCTAGCAACAGACACGTAGTACTTGATATCAGTAGCATCAACATCATTGATATCAGCGGCATCGGTCTGGAAGTTGAACACATTCTTCAAATCACTAGTCTTCAAGTAGAAAACAGCAGTAGAAGAGGCATCAACAGTTACAAAAGAGGTCTCAAGAGTACCAGAGAGATCGCAAAGGAGAGAACTGTCCAAAGCGGGAAGAACGAAGTTAATAGCGGGCATTATTCTTTTTTTATACTATTATGTAAGAAAATAAGATTTTTAATAGCACCCCTATGTATTTTTCCTAAAACAAAAAGAGCAAATAATCAGGCATTCCTTGTATACATACCACTCAGAACCCTAATAAAGGATTGTGAACTCAAACGCGAGAGAATAGTCATTATTAACAAGGTCTATTACCTCTCCATATCGGTCTAATAGGCGTATGTTCAACTTTTCAATATTGACTGGACCAAAGTAATCTCTCTGTCGATAAATATGATCTGACTGATTTGCATTGATCATACTAAAGTGGCCGTTTACAATCGGAACTTTTGCCATAATATTTCTACCTAGATATGAGTTTCCCGTCGATGATGTAATTGCATCCGACGTGAAATTGCTGTTAAAGTCATCGACTTCAATAAAAAAGTACTGGTTAACGCTGCTGCCGTATGACGATTCACTCGAGAGGTAGCAATTATAATGAACGGTCTCATTCGTATTTACAGTCTTATCGTGTATAACATTAGATGAATCGACTAAATATATATCTTTTCGAAATCCCATCATCCACCCGAGGTTTTTCCAGAGAGGTCGAAGTTTAAGAGTGGACTGTCCGATATCATATGGATTTACCTTACCATTATTATAATTTATTTTTGACATGGTTGTATGGGTTCGTTGCCATGCATTATTTCTACACGCGAGAGAAAGCGGATCTGGGGGTGGTGGAGGTGTACTAACGGACGGGTCATCCGAGAGGTTAAAGTCAACTACAAAGAAGAAGTTTGGGGAATAATATGCTCCACTAGGATCAAATGGCATCGGCGATCCATCATCTAGATCATAGACCGACCTTGCCCTAACATATGTTTTCGATGTATACGTATTCACACCGCTAACTAAAAAGTTTAGACCATTTCCTGAGTTATGAAAGAAGTTGTTCATTGCGACATTAAACTCATCTGCCATATAATTTCCTTCGGGAATAACAACATTATGAGAGGTGTCATACATATTTCCAGTTCCGTCATTCACATTATATAAATAAATCATGCATTGGTTATTTTGTTTTCGATTTGAGAAAGAATATGACATATTTGGGATTTCAGTGGATACAATTTTCATAGATATAACATTATTGATCGGCATCGGAAGAACCCAGAGAAAGTTGGTCGATTCAGTGAGTTCATACTTTCTGCGAAAAAGTGTGTCAATATTGACGACCTTTTTCATGATGCGTTTTTCAACAGGGTTTATCGTTCCTTGTGGATATTCATAGTTGTATGTGTTTTGAACAGGTGCAGGTCTCTGTTTAATAAGATGCTGCTCTCCTGCTGCCGCATGAAGTTCGCTCGTATTATACATTTTATCGTGGTTATAGATTTGTTGGTAAACCGCCGCATTTACATTTGCAGGAGTGCCGATAAATATGCGTACATATTCGTGAAGCTTATGTTGAATCCGGCGATAAAAAAGAATATATGCATCTTCATACATATCCTCATTTTGTTTTCCGATAGCGGATTTATATTTTGATATCCAGGAATCGACGGCGTCTGAAACTTGATACTCCGAGAGAGTTTTCTGATCCTCCGTTATTTTTAGGAGGTCTAATAACTCTTTTACAGTGTAATCATTTACATTTAAGTTGAGTCCTCCGTCGACATCATTCATGTTTCGTCCTGCAAATCCGGATGTACCGATCATGTCGGAGTATCCATAATTATATTCAATGCTGTTTTTTGCGGAAGATATGGGTTTTCGTGGAGTTGTCATTCGATGAAGTGACGTGGAATAATTGAGAGCTATAATACCATCTGATTATTTTATAATGAATACATCGTATATTATAATGAATACATCGTATATTATAATGAATACATCGTATATTATATGCGTTGTTATGAGGAGAGAGGTATTACATAATTACAATGTATTTGCGGCATTTGCGGCATTTGCGGCATTTGCGGCAGCCGCAGCAGCCATTGCAACTTTGGTTGTCGCAAGAGCGAGTCGATCCGGGTCCCAAATATTTCCTTGAGGAAGACCAAACATTTGAATGTATGCTAAATATTCCGGCTTAATTTGAACAGGGATAACGCTGATTGACTGATCGGGGAAGATTGTCATCGACCGTTTAAGTTGCGTAATATGTGCAAGTAGTTTCTCCATGTCATTCAGAATCGTGTTTTGTTGTTGCAGGTCAGCTACTTGAAACTGTGCGGCAGTAAGTTCATCATATTTGTTAGATGCTTGTAGTAATGTTTGTAATGTGGCGGACACTTGACTTCGTATATCTTCATATACAGGGTATGCGGTCTGACGCATTTTTAGTAACTCTTCAGAGTATCGAATATATGTATCGGGTGTTATGTCCTCTCGAACTGTGTCGAAATTACCGAGTGTATAATCTTTATTCAGGCCAGTAATTGTTTTATAGATTTTGCTAGTAGTAAGAGTCGTATATTGTTTTAACTCACCCAAGTTTGATGAATCATTTGATGATGTGAATGCGGAGTTCGTTGTTGACTTTTTACGAAATAAAGCCATTCTTAAAACAGAGAGAGAGAATCAACGGTATATTATATCATATTAGAAAAACCGTTATATCTGAACATACATTCATTTGATTGCTTGACATGAACTGAATGTATAAAATTGAATATAATAATATTATTAGTACCATAATAATAAGAACCATTCAAATCAAAACAAATCAAATCAAAACAAATGAAAGCATTATATTTAGGCGCAGGATGCGATATGGATCCGCTACTTCATCTTGCAAACGAGAAAGTAACAGATAAACGTGTAACAATCGGAGATAATTGTACAGTATCTACCGACTTTACGCATAAATATATTACTGAGTTTATATTTGTTGATACCCTCCCTAGAAGTGAATATGATGATGTCTCTGACCACTACTCGCCAATTGAATACAGGTATAACTTTATTCCATCACTAATTTCCAAATGCGAAGCATACGGCTACACATTAAACAGAGAGAAGTCATATATATTTGATGATGAATATGTTTACAAAGTCATGAAATGGAAGGATAAAGCCAAAGCAATGTTTACATCAACTATTGTACGATTCACATCTTGTAGAAAAAACCGTTATGCGAATGATGATGATAAAGAAGAAACGGAATCCTTATTATCGAATCACACAAAAGGGATTCCACCACATTCGAACCCGACACTATTCTACTTTGTTAACGCAAAAACAAACCAGATTCTAAAATACTATGTATCGACAAACATATTGTATAACCTCTCTAATGAACTATTTAATGATATTAACAAATCCGAAATACTTATTATTTCGAATTATTTCCCACACAAGCGATTGTTTGAACTCTATGGATTCGGAGAAGGACCGTATGCTGTTCAACCCAAATTGTTATATGTATATTCGAATACCGACTTTACATTGCCGAGCGAAGATGAAAGTGAATATGATCCGAAGTATAAAACCGCCCTTATTCCATTCAGTGACTGTAGTAAAGCGGACCGAGAGGTAATGCGAAATAATATTCACTGGCAGATACAGAAAAAATATAAACATGATACGGCGAAACGGAGTAAGTATATTAGTCAATACTTCAGTCGATATTTTCTTGTATCACGTAAAACAGGTAAAGTCATATATTGTAGAGACTATGATGATATTATGATTCGTCAAAAGAGTATGTGTGTTGGAGAGTTTTGATATGTTGCCCCCATTTACACCTAGTTTCAGCGGAAAAGAAAGATAATATATTTTAGTTACATATATCAGTAAATCTACACATAAAGGGGTGCTGAAATAATGGAATTGAATGAAACACCACCTGATCAACCACCGCCAAATGACATCGCAATAAATGTCCTACTAGTAGATAAACGTGTACATGACTATGATAAAGTGATGGACGCAATCGACCCAGATATCGCAGTTGGTGTTCTATTTGACTTTTATTGTGATACATTTGACATGATTAAAACACGCATTATGGAAACATTATCGTTGGTTCAAGTTTTACCCGTCGGAACGAAAATACGTGTCGCGTCTGTCGGGTTACTACAGCATAACTACCGGTTACCTACATTTTTTATGATAAACTCGATGATACCAGGAGGGGTTATACATGAGGTGGAATGTATTGACCCACGGCTAGAGACATGGTCGGAGTTTTCTTCTTTTATTTCTTGGTGTAACACGGAGCTGGGGGCCATGCATTTTGATATGCTTGCATGTGCGTTGTATTCTGATAATAACTGGAAATACGTGATTGATACATTGGAAACACAGTTACCTGGTGGAATGATAATTCGAGCATCGACGGATTTGACGGGGTCGGCGGCAATGAGCGGAAACTGGTTTCTGGAAACACACACAGGGGTTAACCTGAAGACGGTGTACTTTACAGATGCGATTGATGAATATAGTTATGTTCTTGGTGCTGGAAGTAATCAATTTTCAGGAGTCATACTGTTAAATGGACAAGTTAAAATGTGGGGAACATACGATTATGATTATGTATTTGGTTCTATTGGTCGTGGAACATTTTCCACCCCTTTTACACCCACTGAGCTTACAAATGTTGTTGCAAAAAAAATAGCGATTGGATATCATTTTACAATGGTACTGGGTAGTAATGGAAACTTATATGCAACAGGAAATAATGATGAGGGTCAGTTCGGAACTGGAAACACAACTGCTTTACAGTCATTTCAAATAATTCACACAAATGTCGATAACTTTTATAATGGTGGTGCGACAACATTTATAATAAAAAATAATGCATTATATGCGTGTGGTAATAATACATTTGGTCAATTTGGAAATGGAACAACAACAGGTTCATCATCTCTTGTTCAGGTTACAAATGTAACAAATGTAAGCAACATTTCGCAAGTTTATAATCTTGGTAGTGCAACATTTATTCTTTATAAAAATGGAACAGTATATGCAAGCGGACAAAACTGGGGTGGTAGATTTGGATTCGGGGATACATCAAACAGAATAGCATTTGCACAATTGATGACGATTTCTAATGTATTACAAGTGTGTCCTAATGGTTCAAGAACATTATTTTTAAAAACAAATGGTGATATTTACGCATCTGGAATTAACTACAATTATACGGTAGATCCCACTTCAAGCAGTTCAAATACATATGCTACTCCAATTTTTTGTTTCAATGTTCCAAATGCTAAATATATAACAACGGGGGACTACTTAAATCTAGTACTAAAAAATGATGGAACGATTCAAGTGTGGGGTAATGATTCGACTGGTTATGTTGGAAATGGAACAGCAAATAATTATGGTGGAACATTAACTACTATATCTGATGTGTCAAATGTTAAAATGTGTATCTTAACGAACGTTATAGCACAATACATATTCAATGATGGAACAATTAAAACATGTGGAGTTTCAGGTGGAGGTGCTTTTATTGGGAATGGAATAACATATGGTCCAAACATTTACGTTCGAACTGCTCTTCCTGCAACCGGAATAACAACCGCATTTATGTTAGCAAATGACTATGCATATGTTATTACACCAACCATAACCAACTTTCCAAATATAACAAAGTATACGACAGACCCTTCATTCTCTCTTACTGCACCAACAAGCAATGGAAGTGGAGCATTTTCATATTCAAGTGCAAATACAAATGTTGCAACCATAAGTGGAAATGTCGTAACAATTGTCGGATTTGGCACAAGTATAATAACTGCATCACAAGCTTCAGACGGCGTGTATGACAGTGGAACAATAACATGTACTTTGAACGTTGTCGGTGTTGATTATGTGGGTCTCGATCTCTCTGGACAGGACTTCACAAACAAATCTCTCGGTGGGGCAAATCTAACCTTGGCTAACCTAACGAATGTTATCTTTAATAATACTGATATTTCGGCAACTAGGTTCGCTAGTTCAACAACAATGACGAACTTATATTCAATCAACTGTCGTGGATTTTCAACAACCATTCTTCCACTGGGGTATGTTGCTCGCGCCGGTTCTATCATCGGTCCAAATGTTCGACTTACGTCTGTCAACTTGACAAATGTCGACCTATCTGGTGCAACATTATCAGGGAGCGATATATCTGGCGTTATCATGACAGGTGCAACTGTAACCAACATTACGACAGGAGGACTAGTCGGTACAACAACCGCGACACCACCTACTGGATACGTATTCCGTTCAGGGTACATTGTCGGTCCTAGAGTCAATTTACGAAATGCAGATATTTCCAATTCAGATTTATCGGGTATTTCTCTCTTTGGAGTTGATGTATCTGGCACAAATCTCTCTGGTGCAACAATGACAAATGTAGTAAGCGGGAGTATTCAAAATACATCATTTGTTGCAGCACTTCCAACAAATTACTATTTTCGATTGGGATATCTTATTGGTCCAAGGGTTATAATTCGGTCATTATCCGGTGTATTTGACTTCTCGGGCATATTACTAACACGTGCTGACTTATCTGGGTCATCTATATCCGGGTCAACATTTACGAACACGGATCTCTCAGGTACAAACCTATTTGGTACAACACTAACAAATGTAGTTTCTGGTGGAATAACGAATGGTACTTTGGCTACAATGCCATCGGGGTATTTCATTCGTGCAGGATACATCGTCGGCCCAACAGTAAATATAAGTGGCGGCACTCTTGTAAATGGCGACTTATCCGGTATTTCTCTCACTGGATCAACCGTTACAAACGCCGATTTATCATCATGCATTTTTACAAATGTAACGACTGGGGGCTTAGTCGGACTTTCAAGTGCCATCCTACCAGTAGGATACGCAGGTAGAAATGGATATATTATTGGACCGCGTGTTATTACGAGGTCGGGCGATATATCTAACTCGGATTTATCGGGTATTCCTCTCACTGGCGCGGATCTTTCTGGCACAAATCTGCGAAATGTTGTCATAACAGGCACGGATCTCTCTGGAACAAATCTGCGAAATACGACGGTAACGGGGGTACTGTCCGGTGGAATAACGAATGGTAGTTTCGCAACGATGCCGACCGGGTATGTAGTGCGTAATGGATATGTTATTGGTCCATCCGTGAATCTAACAGGGGCAACAGGACTAACCAACGCCGACCTTTCTGGTCAAACAATTACAGGGTCTACACTATCTGGTGCGGTACTAACTGGTGCAACACTTACAAATATGATAACTGGTTCTCTCGTTGGTGCAGATACTGCAACACTTCCATCAGGGTATATTACTCGTAGTGGGTTTATTATTGGGCCATATATAAAACTCAATAATGCAGTATTCAGTAATGTTACATTGTCGAATGTAAGTATTTACGGTGCCGATGTTACGAATGTCAACTTTTCAACAACCACGTTTTCTATTGTAAAAACGGGTGCATTGATTGGTCTTGCATCCACGACGGTCCCAACTGGATATAGAAAAATAACAACAGCACTCGGTGTCATTCTGGGAAAAAATATGGACTATACCTCTCTTTCAATGACATCAATTGATATGTCGAATATTGATTATACTGGGTCGCTTTTTACAGGAACGAACATGACAGGATCTATTATGTCTCGATCAACCTATACAAATGCGGATATGTCATCCGCCAATCTCACTGATTGTTCATTAAACACTGCAGTGTTGGTGTCTACAAATATGCGTAGTGTCAATCTGACTCGTACATTTATTTCAAATTGTTCGATGTCGGGGGCAGTACTCACTGGTGCAACCCTCTCAGCGACGATCACTGGACCTGGAAATAGTGGATTAGAAAGTGCGACACTTCCATCTGGATATGTTGGACGTGGTGGGTATATAATTGGACCCAATGTTATTGCAAAGTCAGAGACGACTGCATTACGGTATGCGGACGTAAGTGGCGTATCTCTCGTATCCAGTAATTTCACAGGGACAAGTTTTCTGGGTGCAACATTCACGAACACCGATCTCTCGGGTACAATATTGACGACCACTGTATTATCGGGGGTTACATCCGGCGGTATAACCAATGGCGGATTTGCAACAATGCCGACGGGGTATGTAATACGACTTGGTTATATTATTGGCGCAGGGACAATTTTACGGAATGCAAACTTGACTGGTGTGGATTTATCCGGAATAACAATAACTGGTTGCGATATTTCTGGTGCGGTACTAACGAGTACAACACTTACAAACTTAGTGTCGGGTGGATTAATTGGTGCAGAGTATGCAACATTACCAACAGGATATTATGCACGAAATGGGTATATTGTTGGACCGAATGTAAGTATTCAGAATGGTACACTTATATCGCAGGATTTATCGGGGATTCAGTTAACGCGAATTAATTTCACCGGCACTAACCTATCTGGTGTAAATATGCGAAATGTGGATGTAAGCGGAACAATATTTACGTCGGCTACGTTAACAAACATAACAAGTGGGGGTATAACAAGTGGTGGATTCGCAACACTTCCTGCGACATATAGTATTCGAAGTGGGTATTTATTTGGAACAGGTGTGAATCTCTCTGGAATAACATCCGACTTATCTGCGAGTGATTTATCGGGGGCAATTATAACGAATGCGAATGTATTAAACTTGAATCTCTCATCTGCAACACTTACAAACGTGGTGTCGGGTGGACTTGTTGGAGGTGATGCGTTAACCTTGCCGGCAAATTATTATGTTCGTAGTGGGTATATCGTTGGTCCATCAACAAATCTCACGAATGCCGCACTTACTGGCTCGGATTTGTCGGGGATCACATTGACTGGATCAAATATGACGAATGCAGTACTGACTAGCGCGAACATCACAAATATTATAAGTGGTGGACTAACTATTACTGGAATCACTGTTCCATCAGGATATGTTGCACACAATGGGTCGATTCTTGGGCCGAACCTAATTGCGAGAGGAGCGAACCTAACTGGTAGGTCATATACAGGATTCAGTTTCGCAAATAGCGACTTTAGTGGTGCAAACCTCTCCAACATTACATTGACACGCATTAACATGACAAATACGAATCTACGAAACTGCTCGATTGGAGGGTCGACGTTCGCTTCATGTATATTCACCAACGCAGATTTACGTGGAACAGTACCTTATTTAACAACCGTGTATGACGTCTCTCAGTCAGTGGGTGTTCAGTTGCCACCGAATTATTATATACGAAGCACAGTGATGGTGGGACCGTCGGTTCGATTATCAGGGGTTATATCCCCGTCATTAACAGGTATTGATCTCTCGGGGTTGAGTTTGGCAAACGGTGAGTTTACTTCAACCAATTTTGCAAATGCGATATTTACGAATGCGGATATATCTGGTGCGTATTTACAAGCGACAACATTAACTGGTGTTAGGAGTGGTGGAGTATTAAATGGTGATAAGGCATTCTTCTTATCATCGTATACCGTGAGAAATGGATATATTATTGGTGCAGGTGTCAATTTGTCGGGAGCGGACCTAAGTGGAAACGACTTTTCATACATGGTGTTAACGGGTGCGACATTCCGCGACTCAAACCTGACAAATCTCAATTTAATTGGTTGTACATTGAATAGTGTAAACTTTTTGGGGGCGACTATGCGTGGTATAAAAACGGATGACGCGACTTTGTCAACATACGCATCCTCTCTCTCTCTCCCTTTCGGATATTCAGCGAGAGGACGATATATTGTTGGACCATATGCATATCTACAAAATGCGGCGCTTACTTCTGTCAATTTGGACGATGTTGATTTATATCGCGCGGATATAACTGGTGCAGTATTGACTGGTGCAAGTATGGTACGGCTTTCATCTGGACAGCTTATCGGGGCAAACACCGCGACACTTCCGACTGGATACGTAGCCAGAAATGGGTATATTGTGGGAGCAAACGTGGTTATTTCTGGCGCGGATTTATCTGGACAAGATCTCTCGGGAGGAAGTATTGCAGGTGCAAATGTAGAAAATGTCAACTTTACGAATGCGATATTTACTGGACTACGAAGTGGCGGATATATGCGAAACCTATTGACGGCTACACTCCCTGCGGGGTATTATGCAAAAAAGTCGTCATATACCGATTATTATAATTATGTAGTTGGACCGCGTGTAAATCTTAGCAATGCCGATTTAACAGGTGAAGATTTATCTGGGGTGGCATTGACCTCTGCGAACCTCTCTCTTGCGTACTTATCGGGTGCAAACATAACGAACGTCGATATAAGTGGTGCGAATCTCACGGGTGTTCTTCTCTCGGGTGCAACATGTAGTGGTGGTGTTATTGCGACGGGAGCAACCCTTCCAACGAATTATGTGATTCGTGCGTCGCCTTCAACCCTATTAAATGGGTATTTACTAGGTGCATCCATGACATACCTAACGGTTGACTTAAGCGGCGGTGATCTCTCGGGATGTCGGCTCGCGTCTAGCGACTTATCTGGTGCAAATCTCTCAAATACGAATTGGGCGAATGTTGATATTTCGGGAACAAATCTTCGAAATGCAAATATGAGCGGAGCGGTAAGTAACGGCACAATAACTGGAGGAGCAACTGCATTATTACCGACGAATTACGTAGTACGATCTGGGTATTTGTTCGGTCCAAATGTGAACCTCTCTGGGAAGACCTTCACTGGATTTAATATGGCGGCTCTTGTGTTAACAAATGCAAACCTCTCGTCATGCAATCTTACAAATGCTACACTTACAAACGCATCGGTTGGCGGGGTTACATTTGCATCGGCAACTTTCACAGGGATTATATCAGGGGGTATCTCTGGAACCCCGACATCATTACCAACAAACTATATCATAAATAATGGATATATTCTTGGACCATCTGTGAATGTTCGAGGAGTATCTTTTGTATCAACCAATCTCTCGGGTCTCTCATTAACATTAGCGGGGGCGGATCTTACTAGTGCCAATTTCACAAATGCAAATCTATCAGGCGTGAATCTTACAAATGCGACAATTACGAATACCAATTTCACGAATGCGAACATTTCGTCTGCGACAATTACTGGTCTGACATTTACAACCGCGCAGAAAAGTCAATTAAAACAGAATGCGGCGAATGCAGGTATTGCAGCGATTGATATAACAACTGTATCAGTGAACGAGTTGCCGTCAATTAATCCTACAATTAAATTAGGAGATGTACCGTATATATCGAATGTTGCAGTATATACTCCAACGTCGGGGGGAGGAGGAGGTGCGGCAGAGATTACGATTCCACCGAATACATCATCGGCCTTCTATGTAAACATTCCGAATAATACACCGCTAACCATCGCGAATGATAATTCTACGACAACATATACAAGTAATGGTTCATCTATTTTGGATGCATCGAACAATATAGTAACAGTTATTCGGCTTGGAACAATTCCATATAAGGTGTATGCAGGGTCGATTATTGGCCTTCCTCTTGATATTAATTACTACAAGGTAAATAGTGTCGGACTTTATTATATATTGGTGGATGGAGGATATGGTGGCGGCGCACGTGGTCCACAAGGGCCGACTGGTATTCCTGGGTTTAATGCAGTGAATGGAGCGACTGGAATAACTGGGTTGGCGGCAATTAAAGCACCAACTGGGCCAACTGGAGTGAGAGGATATACTGGTCAGGCAGGTTCAACTGGAGTAACGGGGATGGATGGAGAAACAGGCCCGAATGGAATAACTGGGCCAACTGGGCCAACTGGACCGCGCGGTCCACCAGGAGCAGCAAACCAGCAGGGTGATACCGGTCCGACAGGAATAACAGGCGTGACTGGTCCTACTGGTAGTATCGGACCTGATGGAATATATACCACACTCGGTGCAACTGGTCCACATGGGGCTAAAGGTTATACAGGACGGGATGGATCATATAATACTATTGGAGATACTGGACCGGTGGGTGAGACGGGTGCGACAGGTCCGGTAGTATGGAATAGTGTATCGGGTGCTGCATCAAACATATATACAAGTGCAACAACAGTAGGAATTGGATTATCTAACCCAGACCAAAATTATCGGTTGGATGTAAGTGGTGGCGGAATTAAATGTGTTGGAGTAAATAACATCAGTGATTACCGAATTAAAGAAAGTGTGGAAGACTTGATTCCGATACATGAGGAAGATGTTAGACAATTAAGAAGTCTTATGCCTGTCCATTATTTTAATACATTGACGAAACGACACGAATATGGGTTTTTAGCCGATGAGTTTAGAAAAGTATATCCGATGTTTGTATCAGGTACAAGAGATGAAGAAACACAGGCAATTAACTATGTTCCGTTATTCGCATTGTGTGTAGCTGAAATAAAGAGACTTAAGATACGACTTGCAGAACTTCGACGAGAGAATGAGAGATTGAGTAAATAAGTAAATAAGTAAATAAGTAAATAAGTAACAAGCAAATTATATGAGTAACCCGTTGTTATGAAATGAACGATAAAAAATAAAATATATACATCATTCAAGAGTTACTTCCGTATAGCAGGTATAACATTCAAGAGAGATACCAATAATGAATTGAAATAGATCACTCGTATGGGGTGCCGATTTCAAAATATTCTATGGTATAAAATAGTATAATCATAATTTAATACAGTACTACATTTGAATACATATAGTAGATTGAACCAAATATGGTAAACATCATACTAATTGATAAAAGAGTGCATAATTATGATTATATATGTAATTCAATCAATAATGATATTGCAAAGTATGTATTATTCGACTTTTATCAAGACACGATCGATGATATAAAAGAGAGAATAAATGTTGTATTGACCTCGAATGAGGAGGTTGGAAGAACGAATGAGGTTACGTCCATTGGTATACTTCAACATAATTATAATTTACCGGATTATCGACTTACTGCACAAATGTATAAACCGTGTATCATAGTAGGAGTAAATACAATTGACCCTCAACTCGATTCATGGTCAGAGTTTTCTTCTTTTATATCGTGGTGTAACACTGAGTTGGGGGCTATGCATTTTGATATGCTTGCATGTGCGTTGTATTCTGATAATAACTGGAAATACGTGATTGATACATTGGAAACACAGTTACCTGGAGGAATGATTATTCGAGCATCGACGGATTTGACGGGGTCGGCGACAATGGGTGGAAACTGGTTTTTGGAAACACATACAGGGGTTAACCTGAAGACGGTGTACTTTACAGATGCAATTGATGAATATAATTATGTTCTTGGTGGAAATGGTACTTTTTCAGGAATCATACTGTTAAATGGACAAGTCAAAATGTGGGGAACATTCGGGGACTATGTATTTGGTTCTATTGGTACTGGAACATTTTCCACCCCTTTTACACCCACTGAACTTACAAATGTTGTTGCAAAAAAAATAGCGATTGGGTTCAATTTTACATTAGTGTTGGATGTTAATGGAAACTTATATGCAACAGGAAATAATAGTCAAGGTGTGTTCGGAACTGGAAACACAACTAATTTACAATCATTTCAAATAATTCACACAAATGTCGATAACTTTTATAATGGTGGTTCGAGAACATTTATAATAAAAAATAATGCATTATATGTGTGTGGTAATAATAATACATTTGGTCCCTTTGGAAATGGAACAACAACAAGTTCATTATCTCTTGTTCAGATTACAAATGTAACAAATGTAAGCAACATTGCACAAATTTGTAATCCTAGTAGTGCAACACATATTGTATATAAAAATGGAACAGTATATGCAGCCGGGCGGAACGAGAGTGGTAATCTTGGATTCGGCGATACAACAAACAGAAGAACATTTACACAATTGATGACGATTTCAAATGTATTACAAGTGAATAGTGATCGTAATGGTAAACGAACATTATTTTTAAAAACAAATGGTGATATTTACGTATGTGGAGTTAATGACTATAGAACGGTAAATCCCAATTCAAGCAGTGTAATAACATATTCTACACCAATTTTTTGTTTCAATGTTTCAAATGTTAAATATATAACATGTAATTTTTACATTAATATAGTATTAAAAAATGATGGAACGATTCAAGCGTGGGGTTATGATGATATTGGTTATGTTGGCAATGGAACAACCACTAATTATGGTGGAACATTAACTACTATATCTGGTGTGTCAAATGTTAAAATGGTTAACATAGTACACACAACCGCACAATACATATTCAATGATGGAACAATTAAAACATGTGGACGTTCGTTTGGAGGTGCTTTTATTGGGAATGGAATAACATATGCTTCAGGCAGTTCCGTTCTAACTGCTCTTCCTGCAACCGGAATAACAACCGCATCTATATTAGCAAATGACTTTAATTATTTACTTGCACCAACCATAACCAACTTTCCGAACATAACAAAGGTTACCACCGACCCTTCATTCTCTCTTACTGCACCAACCAGCAATGGAAGTGGGGCATTTTCATATTCAAGTGCAACGACCAGTGTGGCAACGATTACTGGAAATGTCGTAACAATTATGGGTATTGGTACAAGTATAATAACTGCAACCCAGGCAGCAGGACTGGTGTATGACAGTGGAACAATAACATGTACATTAACAGTAAGTGGTGTAAACTATGATGGTCTCTCAAAGGAGAATATGAACTTTACTGGCACAAACTTCCGCCAGGGATCATTTATTGGGACAAACTTCACAGGGTCAATATTAACATCGACGGATGTAAGTGGTGCGACTTTTACAAACGCGATACTTACTGGAATTACTACTGGTAGTATATCGAATCTATCGTTCGCCACACTTCCAAGTGGATATATAAGTCGTATAGGATACATCGTAGGTCCTGGTGTTAAATTAACCAGTGCTAACTTTTCATCGATCGACTTTTCTTCGGTATCTCTTTCCGGGGCAGATCTCAGCGGAACCAATCTCTCATCTGCTACATTAACTGGTGTAAACATAACTGGAGTAAACTTTACAAACGCAACATTTACAGGCGTTCGATCCGGTTCTCTTATTGGAGGTTCAAGCGCCACATTTTCATCAAGTTCATACAAACATCAAGTAGGATACATTATTGGAGCGGGTGTATATTTGCGATCAGCGAACTTAACTGGCGCAGACATTTCCGGCATATCTCTCGCAGGATGTGATCTGAGTGGTGCTAATCTTACGAATGTGGTATGTAGTAATTCGAGTTTTGTGGGGGCAACGATAACAAATGCGAACTTTACAAATACGAATATAAAAGGTGCAAACATAACTGGAATTACATTTACAGAAGCTCAGAAGGTTCAGTTATTAAATAATCCAGCAAATGCGGATATATCATCAATTCAGGTTGCATCGATCCAAGTATCTACTATTATAGATCTGATCCCTGCTATTACTCTTGCTGATGTGAAAACAGTTACATCTATATCCTTTGTAAAGCCGGATCCTGTTACAGGGGCTGTATCAATCACTCCATCAACCACTGTTGGATTTTACATTCCAGCATCAAGTGGACAGAATGTAGTGATTGAAGGCGCGAGTTATTCAACAAATAACGGGGCGGTTGTTGATTCAAATAACTATCCGGTAGAAAGAATCAAGATTGGCGCGGTATTATATAAAATATATTCGGGGTCAATTGTCGGCATTCCTCTCGATCCAAACTTTTATAAGATAAAGGATGTTGGTCTAGGGACGGTATTGGTGACGGTTGCTCTCGGAAATGGGAATGTGGGGGCGACAGGTCCGACGGGGAGTGCTGGTGTTACTGGTGTAAATGGTGCAACAGGTCCAACTGGTGCCGCGGGAATTATTGGGGCGACGGGTGTGACTGGTCCAACGGGTGTGACTGGTCCAAAGGGAATTACTGGTGTTACTGGGCCACCAGGAGTAACTGGGTCAACTGGGTTACAAGGGGCAACAGGAATTACTGGTCCAACTGGAATAACAGGGACAAGTACAGCAAAGGGTGATACTGGTATTACTGGACCAACAGGAATAACCGGTCCAACTGGAGTCACTGGAACCCAAGGTATATCAGGTAGTGTAGGATATACAGGTCATACAGGAATGATGGGACCGACTGGTCCGATTGGAGCATATCAAGCAAAGGGTGATACAGGTATGTCCGGTATAGCAGGAGCAACTGGGCCGAATGTATGGCGTTATGTAACAACCGAAAGGGTATATTATGATTTAGGGAGGGTAAGCATACAAAGGTCGACTGCGAACACGGGGTATATGCTAGATGTAAGTGGAGCGATTAAGACGGTTGGTATAAATAATATTAGTGATGCGAGAGTCAAAAAAGATATAGTATATTTAGATTCATCACTTGCTGAGTCGGAAAAAACGATGCAGAAGTTGCGACCGGTGATATATAATAATTCAATGTATGCATCGAAACCGAGAGAATATGGGTTTATTGCTCATGAAGTACAGCAACATTATCCGGAAATTGTGACAGGACTAAAAGATGATATGAATGACTACCAAGGAATCAATTATCATCAGATGTTTGCGATTTTAGTGAATGATTTGAAGTATTTGGATGAGAGGATTGATGTATTAGAAGAACGGACACGAGAGATTGGAGGTAATATAAGCGGGAATAGTAAGTAGTCGCGAATAAATATGTGTATACTGGTTATTCGAATGAAAAGTAGAATAATTAAAATAAGATTATATTTCAAGCGGAAACAGACTTCCTAACATGTGTGCATTAGTTACTCCAACAATAACAAACGTATCAAATCTAATAAAGTCAACAACCGATGTATCTTTTTCATTTACAGACCCATCTTCCAATAGTTCAGGCTCATTTACATATACATCCTCTGATTTATTAGTTGGTACAGTCGTCGGTAAAATATTTACGGTTGTAGGGGTTGGAGTAACAACAATTACTGCTACCCAGGCAGCAAATGGCGGGTATGGCATCGGCACTGCAACATTTACTGTAACTGTTCGTTATAATTTCGATGGTCTCTCAAAGCAGAATATGAACTTTACTGGCGCGAACTTCCGCCTTGGATCATTTATTGGAACAAACTTCACTGGATCAACATTAACATCGACGGATGTAAGTGGTGCTACTTTTACAAGTGCGGTGTTTACCGGAATTACTACGGGTAGTATAACAAACCTTTCATTCGCAACCCTTCCAACTGGGTATATTGGTAGAAATGGGTATATTATTGGAGCAGGAGTAAATGCTCGGTCGGTCCCATTTACAAGTGTTGATATTTCAAATACTTCTCTTGAAAACGTCGACTTTTCTGGTGCAACACTTATTTCAGCGAACATGCGAGGATGCAACCTCTCATCTACCAACTTTACGAATGCGGATCTGAGTGGTGCGGCGATTTTGGGGACAACACTAACGAATACAAACTTCACTGGAGCAAATATTCGAAATATTGACATAAGTGGTCTCGTATTTACAAGTGCAACATTCACGCGGATTCGAAGTAGCGGTATCGTAAATGGTTCGAGGGCGACAATGCCATCTGGTTATACTGTTACAAGTGGAACAAATGCTGGATATATTATTGGGCCGACTGTATTATTGTCGAATATTGGATTAAGCGGGGAATCACTTTCATCGAGAGATTTGTCTGGGTGTGTATTTTCGAGCTGCAACTTAACGAATGTCGACTTTTCTGGCGCGACCTTAACGAATTGCGTATTTACGGGATCAACACTCACTCGTGCAGTTATAAAAAATGCGACAATAACTGGCGTAACATTTGATGGTCTTCAATGTGCGCAACTTCTTCAGAATCCGGTGAATGCAGGGATAGCTGCACTTGCTTCTGGATTATCAAATATGACGGCATCAAACTTGGGAACACTGAATCCAAGTATTCCAGCAAAGGATTTGGCGAGTATAACATCTGTATCTGGATATGTCCCTACTGGTGGTGCGGTAACAGTAACACCCGCTTCTACAACCGCTCTTTATATTGTGACTCAGAATAACGAACAGGTGAATATTGTAGTGAATGGGGTATCACAGCCATTTACATCAAATGGGACGCAGATTCTGGACTCGATACAGAATGTGGTTACTGCTCCGATTAAGTTGGGGAATGTGGCGTATAAACTGTATCCTGGGTCAATTATTGCCCTGCCAATTGATATTAACTTGTATAAAGTAAATAATGTTGGATTATATGATATATTAGCGGTAACTGAGTATGTAACTGGTGCAACTGGACCAACTGGATCTCGTGGGTTGGCTGGGTATAATGGTGTAATTGGTTCAACTGGGCCAAGTGGCATTCCATCATCTGAAGGCGACACTGGTGTATTTGGTCCAACCGGACATACTGGAGAGGTTGGTGCGACTGGTCCATATGGTCTTGTTGGGTTTACTGGTATAGGTGGCAAATCAGGTGTAACTGGTATTATGGGTGAACCAGGCGAACCGGGTACAGCCTCTGGGGCAGGACCAACAGGACCAACCGGTGTTACAGGAGTATGGGGTGTGACAGGTCCTCAAGGAATACCGGGTGAAGAGTCAGGTCGAGGTCCTCGTGGTATAACGGGTATAACGGGGACTACGGGTACAAGTGGTGGAATTGTCGGAATGGGTCCACGTGGAATACAAGGTCCAACAGGGCCATATTTACTGTCTCCATGGGTATACTCTTCTACGAACCCAGAACCAAGTACATCCTATTTAAATATATATTACACGGGTGGAACGGTTGGAATTGGAACGGCAAACCCCGATACGCGATATTCTCTCGATGTAAGTGGCGTAATTAAGACGACAAATCTAAATAGTATTAGTGATTACCGAGTGAAATATAATATAGTAGATGTTCCTTCGAGTGCAAGCGTTGATCGATTACGTCCCGTATCATATATGAATCGAATAACGAATCAATTAGAATATGGGTTTATTGCACATGAATTAGCAGCAGAATATCCAGAAATGGTGATTGGCATAAAGGATGATATGACGGGGTATCAAACAATCCAATATAATCAGCTATTTGCAGTATTTGCAAAGGAAATAAAAGAATTAAGGAACGAGGTTAAAAGAATCGAGATGTTGAACGATGAAGCAAGAAGGCGGGTATAGGTATAGTATACATCATATTCGTTACAGTAATATGTAATTTATGGATAAATAAATCATAAATTATATATATACAGTTATATACATCAGTAATGCCTGTGGATTATTCAAACCAAGACATAAGTTATACTGATTTATCTGGGGCGAATCTGTCGGGGGGAAGTTTCACCAATACAAATGCAACAGGGGTTAATTTCACAAATGCAAACCTCTCATCTGCAAACTTTACTGGTGCAACTATTACTCTCGCAAACTTTCGAAATGCCCTGATAACTGGTGCAACTATCAATACATTAACATTTTCTGATTTACAAAAGGGGCAATTACTAATGAACTCATCGAATCATGGAATAACTGCAATAAATACGCTTACATCACTTACTCTCGCTGAGTTTGTGGCACTAAACCCATCAGCATCTCTCGATGATATAACAACTGTTACAAGTGTCAGTGTTAAATTGGCGACGAGTGGAGGCGGATTTAGCGTTTCTATCACGCCATCAAGAGTACAAATTGTACAAATATTCGTCGCAACGAATCAGGCAATTACATTGAATGGAGCGACATATAAAAGCAACGGGTCTTCGATTTTGAATGGAGCGGATGTTGCGATTACGACAGCAAAGGTGGGTGATATTCCATATAAGATGCTCTCTGGAACGGGGTCGATTATTGTCATACCTCTTGACTTGAATGTATATAAAGTAAATGCTGTCGGGCTTAGTGATATTCTCTCATTAAACACGTATGTGGGAGCGACTGGTCCGACGGGTGTGACTGGTCCGACGGGATGTACTGGTCCAACGGGTCCGACTGGTGTGACTGGTGCGACTGGTACAACGGGAGGTACTGGTCCAACAGGTCCGACTGGTGTGACTGGTGCGACTGGTACAACGGGAGGTACAGGGCCAACAGGTCCGACTGGTGTGACTGGTGCGACTGGTACAACGGGAGGTACAGGGCCAACTGGTCCCACTGGACCGACAGGGGAAACTGGTCCAACTGGAGGGACTGGTCCTACCGGTTGCACAGGTGTAACGGGGCCTCCTGGGTATACTGGACCAACTGGAGGGACTGGTCCTACCGGTTGCACAGGTGTAACGGGGCCTCCTGGGTATACTGGACCAACTGGTTTGGCAGGAGATAGATATAATACCCAAACAACAACGGATGTTTCATTCATACCAGTATTAGGTGGTTCAGTGACTCTTACAGTTGGTACAAACTTGGCGTATTTTCCAGGAAATAGTGTTATAGTAATTGATTCAAGTAACATTGCAAATAAGTTTGAAGGTAATATTAGTGCATATAATAAGTCTAGTGGTAGCATCACGATTCAAAGTATAATGACGATACAAGGAACATTTGGAGTATATGCAACGGTATATAATGTTAACTTGGATGGTGTGGATGGTCCAACTGGTGCAACTGGTCAAACTGGTCCGACTGGTGGAACAGGTGGAACAGGGTCAACTGGTCCAGCAGGTATAACGGGGGTGACAGGTCCAGCAGGTCCGATTGCCGGAACAAATGCCCAAATTATATATAATAATGCTGGGGTTGCGGCGGGTAGTTCTCTCTTAACATGGGATAATAGCGCAAATAAACTGAATGTTCGAAATATCGAGTCTTTACAATCGACTTCCGGAAATCCGGATATAAAGATTGGCCAAACACAACGAGGTATTTCTATTGTGGGTGATGGAAGTAGTACATCCCCGGGATTCACGTTATTTAACGGTGGCGACGGAATAACAATGAGCAATTTGAGTATTGTACTTTCGGATACGGTACCTCATACTACTACACTTACCGCCACATCTCTCTCAACTGGAGGTCTTACTCTAAATAATCTGGTTGATTCTGCGACAGGGACCGTATTAACATATGATGTTTCGTCGGGTGCAGTGAGTTATTCAGCAGTTGTTGGGGCGACTGGTTCTCTCGGAGCAACAGGACCTACTGGAACAAGGGGGACAACTGGTTCTGTCGGATCAACTGGTCCAACTGGATCGACCGGTCCAGTAGGTGCAATGGGTGCAACTGGTGTAACTGGACCGACCGGTGTACAGGGATTTACAGGTCCTACTGGTAACTTTGGAGGAACAGTGTATTCTGATATTGTACCTGATGGATATGATTTGATTAATTTAGGTGCGACAGGTCATCGTTTCAATAATTTATGGGTAAAGACGATTTATGTTGCGAGTAATACAATTCAAATTGGTGAAGCGTCGATTTCTTCTTCGGGTGCGTCACTTTCTCTTCCATCAGGGTCTCTTATTGGTGGTGTGAACCCTGGCACAATTAGTATAAAGGGATCCATTGCATCCACTGGTGAGTTTCCAACAAATGCCTTGGTTGGTCATGCATATATGGTAAATAACAATTTATGGGTTGCAAATATGAATAATCCACCAAATGTGGCTGGGTGGACAAATGTTGGTGATATCAAGGGTCCCAAGGGTGACATTGGCATACAGGGGCCGTATGGTCCAACTGGGCCGTATGGTCCGACTGGTCCTACGGGTGTGACAGGTGTGACTGGACCACCTGGATATACTGGTCCTACTGGAGGAACAGGTCCAACTGGTACGTATGGTCCAACCGGTGATTATGGTCCAACAGGTCCATATGGTCCAACTGGGTATTATGGTCCAACTGGTACATTTGGTCCGACTGGTCCACGTGGATTTACAGGTCCGACAGGTCCATTTGGTCCATCTGGGCGTGTGGGTCCAACTGGTCCTCAAGGAACAACTGGTGCGGATGGACCACAAGGTATTCCAGGCTATGCTGCAAACACTGGTTCAACCGGACCTCAAGGTCATACTGGGTATACTGGTCCTCAAGGTATACCAGGACAAGCGGCAAATACTGGTTCAACTGGACCGACTGGTCCTACTGGTGTCACTGGACCAACTGGACCGACTGGTTCGACTGGTCCTACTGGTTGCACTGGTGTTACTGGTCCACCGGGATACACCGGTCCAACTGGGCCTACCGGACCTACAGGGTCTACAGGTCCGACAGGTCCAACAGGTCCGACTGGTGAAACAGGTCCGACTGGTCCTACCGGTGTTACTGGACCGCCAGGATACACCGGTCCAACAGGTTCAACAGGACCTACAGGGCCTACAGGGCCGACTGGTTCAACGGGTCCGACAGGTTCAACTGGACCAACCGGTCCTACTGGTTGCACAGGTGTTACTGGTCCACCTGGATATACTGGTCCTATCGGGCCTACTGGATTAACTGGTCCTACTGGTGAACAGGGTATTCAAGGTATTCAGGGACCAACTGGAACATCTGGTGCAAGGTCATATAGTGTTACAAATGGTGGTGCGTCATCTTTTGTTATCGATGGGTCACCTAATCCTACATTAAATCTTTTAAGAGGTGTTACATATATATTTAATATTAATGCTACAGGACATCCATTTTGGATACAAACATCATCTGGTGGACACAATTCTGGAAATGTTTATAATAACGGAGTTACTAATAACGGAACTTCAAATGGAACTTTAACTTTTGCGGTTCCCTATAATGCTCCGGGTACATTATATTATGTATGTCAATTTCATTCATCTATGGGTGGAACTATAAATATAACTGACTTAGGACCACAAGGCACACCTGGAGCAACAGGTCCTGCAGGAACAAATGGTGTAGCAGGTTCAACTGGATCTACTGGTCCACAAGGTGTTACTGGGTCAGCCGGCGTAGCAGGTGTCACCGGCCCAACAGGTGTAACAGGTGCAGGTTCACCAGGTTCAACCGGCTCTACTGGTCCACAAGGTGCGGCAGGAATAGTAACCCCATCTTATTATTTCAAGGCGGCGAGGTATTCGTCAGTAACAAATGTAACAACCTCAATAAGTGGGGGTGCAGTCATTCTACCAACTACTATATTATATAATAATGGTGGGTTTTCATTTGACGCAACCTATTGTTTTATTACTCCGATTGCGGGACAGTATAAGTTCAACTTCTCTTCTATGATAAACGATTCAACTACAACTACAATCATTGCCGATATTCGTGTTGAGAGATATAATAATTCAAATGTTTTACAAGAAACGGTCATAGAGAGATTTCGATATGGTACAGGACAGTCAAATTATATGCCATTCCAAATTGATACGCTTGTGTCAATGAATGCTGGTGACAAATTGAAGATGTATTCCGTCCAAGGAAGCTTGGCAATACTTGATCTTTCATCAACCAATGCATATTTTACCCAAGCCCCTCAATTTAATGTGTATAGTGTTGGCTCAGCGGGAGCAACCGGGCCGACCGGTGTAACTGGTGCAGGATCGCCTGGTGCAACCGGGCCGACTGGTGCAGGATCGCCTGGTGCAACTGGGCCGACTGGTGCAGGATCGCCTGGTGCAACCGGACCACAAGGTCCTGCCGGATTAACTGTTTCAGCTGGAGTTGTACAATCTGCATCAATCCCAAGTGGAAGCACGGGTACATCACTGACTGTATCTGGTCTAGATATATCTGCAAATGGAAATAATTAT
>Ga0194123_10001733_pt1 | contig 31256 bp, 45 predicted proteins | sample TA2MahsurfametaG_5_FD_155479 | JGI IMG/M metagenome (GOLD analysis project Ga0194123, IMG submission 155479) | Freshwater microbial communities from Lake Tanganyika, Tanzania - TA2015023 Mahale A surface | ecosystem: Environmental > Aquatic > Freshwater > Lake | place: Tanzania: Lake Tanganyika... | reverse complement strand
CACCGTTCTCGCGGACCCGCGCCGTGCTGGACATGATGCGCGGCTGGGAAATCATGAAAGCCGTCACCCTCGGCACCGAATACCTGCGCGAAAACAGCGAAACCTTCCTCCCCCTAGAACCCCGCGAGGACTACACGGCCTACCTGGCCCGCGTCAACCGCGCCGTCTTCTCTCCCTTCACCCAACGTCTGGTGCGTGCCGCCGCCGGTCTGGTCCTCCGCAAACCGATCGTCCTCGAAGGCGACCCCTACTGGAGCGAAATTTTCGCCAAGGACGTCGACGGCTGTGGCTCCGACCTTGATGAGTACGCCCGCCGCCTCCTGATCTGCGCGCTGACCTACGGCCACTGCCACACGCTGGTCGATTTCCCCGCCCCAACCGGAGCCCGCAGCCTCGCCGAGGAACGCGCCCTTAACCGCCGCCCCTACTGGATCGAGGTCGAACCCCAAAACGTCTACGGTTGGCGTTTGGACCGCGAGGTCAACTACGGCAAGCTGATCCAGATTCGCATTGCCGAAAAAGCCATCGTCCCCGACGGCCGCTTCGGCGAAAAGGTGTACGACCAAGTCCGCGTCATCGAGCCCGGCCGCTACGAGATCTACCGCCAGCAGGAAAGCCGCAAGGACATGTACGGACAAATGCCGTACCCCAACTCCTTCAACATCACCGGCCCCACCGGCGGCGACTACGAACTGATCGAATCTGGCTCGTACAGCCTCGGCGAAATCCCCCTAGTCACCCTGTATTCCAACAAAGTCGACACCCTGGTAAGCAAACCGCCTCTGCTGGACATTGCCTACCTAAACCTGGCCCACTTCCAGCGCCAAGCCGACCTCATTCATAGCCTCCATGTCGCCAGCCAACCCATGCTCGTCCTCGAAGGCTGGGACGACCAGACCAAGGACCTTGCTATCAGCGTTAATTATGCGTTGGCGATGCAGCCCGGCAACAAGGCTTATTACGTGGAGCCTGCATCAAGTGCTTTCGAGGCCCAATCCTCCGAAATCAAAGAACTCCAGATGCAGATGGCGACGCTCGGCATCAGCACTCTGAGCCAGCAAAAATTTGTCGCCGAATCTGCCGATGCCCGCCGCCTTGATCGCGTCGACACCAACTCCATGCTGTCCATGGTCTCCCTAGATCTCCAGCAAACCCTCCAAGGCGCCTTCAACCTCGCCGCCGCCTACCTCCAACTGGAACCCCCCAAGGTCTACGTCAGCCGCGACTTCGACATCGATCGCCTCATCGGCCAAGACATTACGGCTCTGACGGCCTTGTTCGCGCAACAAGTCATCGACCGCGAAGAGTTCCGCGACATCCTCCGCCAAGGCGAAATCCTCTCGTCTGGAATGTCAATGCTTAACGGCGAGGACGAGTTTTCCGAAGCCCCTGAATCCGCCGAAGAGGAAGCCACAGAGGAAGAACGCGAAGGACTTTCTACCGATCAGGTAGAGAGACTGATTCAAGCAATGATGGGTTGACGCAATGGCCACCAAACAGGATTACCTGACGCTGGCCCAAGTCACCGCACTCGTCAAACTTAGCAAAAAACTCAAAAACCTCACCACGTTGCTATCTGGCGACGGTCCCCCCGGCGACACAGGCAACAGCGGCGACTGGTACATCGACCGCCGCACCAAACAGCTATACGGCCCCAAATCCAGCAGTGGTTGGCCTGCCGAACCCGTTGCACTCGGCACCAAGGACATGCAGGGTCGTATCCGTACGACTCAACTCACAATCGGCGGCAACCTCGGCGATGGAACTGCCGGTCCTGCCGGTCCACAAGGACCTGCAGGCCTCGCCGGCCCAACAGGTCCCACTGGTCCTACCGGTCCCACTGGCGCGATTGGTCCCGCCGGTCCTGCAGGTCCAGCTGGATCAACAGGAGCAATCGGTCCTCAAGGTGAAACTGGCCCCGCCGGCCCCACCGGAGCGACCGGTTCCCAAGGCCCACAAGGTCCACAAGGCGACCAGGGTCCCATCGGCCTAACCGGTCCTGCCGGCCCCCAAGGCGAAACCGGTCCAGCTGGTGCTATCGGTCCTCAAGGCGATACCGGTCCTCAAGGTTTAACCGGCGCCACCGGTCCCACAGGTCCAGCCGGCCCCACTGGTGCAACCGGCGCCCAAGGTCCTCAAGGCGATCCCGGTCCCCAAGGTGATCAAGGTCCAACTGGCGCCACAGGTCCAACCGGCGCTACTGGTCCTAAAGGCGACAAAGGAGATAAAGGCGATACAGGCGATCAAGGCCCTCAAGGTATTCAAGGCCCTACAGGAGATACCGGCCCCCAAGGCCCCGCCGGCAGTAACGCCACCGTAACGGCCGGCACTGGAATCTCCGTATCTAGTGGTGTTGTCTCCCTCAACAGCACCTTTTACACCACCAACCAATACATCCAAGCTCCAACTGGCACCACCGCCCAACGCCCTGGCATTCCAGCCACCGGCATGATCCGTTTCAACACAACCGCCGGCTGCTTCGAGGGTTACACAGGAAGCGCATGGGTAAATCTCTCTCCCGCAGGTGTCGACGACGTTGGCGCAACGATTACCTAATCTTCTTTTGTTCTAGACTAGAAGCGCACTTTCTACAGTCCGCTGGTGAAAAGCCTGGATTACGTGCAGCAACCAGACGGCAGTTTCCACTGGGAAATGGTCGAAATGGATGAAGCTGCGCGGGCTGCAAAAGCAGAACCCGCCCCCGAAAAACCCGCCCGCAAGGCTGGCAAAAAGGCCACCAGCGAGCCTGTGTTTGTCACCGAAACCCCTGAAATCCCCGAGTTCTAACGCATGGAAGAGCAAGTCATCCAGGAGACGCCTGTGGCGACTCCACCCCAGCCCGTGGCTGGAGCCGACACCGCTCAACCCACCCCTGATGTCACCGGCATCAAGGCTGAGTACGAGTCCCAGATCCAAGCCTTGAAAGCCCAATCCGCTGAAGCCGAGGAACGTTTCCAAGGCATCAAGGCCAAGCTAGACGAGGTCTACAAAAAGCAGGACGACCAACGCAAAAAAGTCCTCCAAGACCAAGGCCAGTGGAAAGATCTGTGGGAAGAGGCCAACAAAACGGCGCAAGAAAAAGATCAGCAAATCGCCGATCTGAACCGCCAACTTGAGGACCTTCGCAACTCAAACGAAGCCGCCACGATGCGAACAGCGGCCATGGCCGCCATCAGTCAGGCTGGCGCAATCAACGCCGAGCAAATGCTGATGTTGCTCCAAGGTAACCTCCGCAAAAACGAAACCGGCAGCGTCGTCGTCCTCAACGGCGGCGTGGAACAAGACCTTCAGGCATATCTAAACAACCTGAAAAATCCCGGCTCCGGCTTTGAACATCACTTCAAGCCAAGTTCTGCCGCTGGCATGGGCGCCAAGCCCAACCCAACTTCTACTGTCGCTCCAGGTATGAATAATCCTTGGAAGGAAGGTAGTATTAACTTAACGCAGCAGATGATGCTGTCCGCCCAAGACCCTGAACTCGCAGCAGTGCTGAAGAGGGAAGCCGGTCTTTAAGCCTCAGTGAGGCACCACCACCCAAGTCTGTGACTGGGACGCAAACCCCCTGACCTTTCGGAGGCCCAATGGCTGCTCCTTTCCAGAACTATTCCGGCGGTGTTCTTCTTGCGGACATCGTCAAGCGCAATAACCTCAGCACCTATGTGTCTGAGGCCATCAAAGAGCGTTCCCTCTTCCTGAAGAGCGGCGCCGTGGTGCGTACTCCTCTGCTGGATGCCCGCGAAGGCGGCACCCGCATCCAAGTGCCCGAGTTCAACCCCGTATCTCCCACCGAGGAGATCATGAACGGCACGGCCACCTGGGGCACCAGCAACGCCGGCTACCTGACCCCTCAGAAGATCGGCACCGCCACCCAGATCGCCACCATCTGCCATCGCGGTTTTGCGTATGCAGTGGACGACGTTGCAATGCTCGCGGCTGGTGAAGACCCCATGCTTCACATCCGCAACCAGCTTGCCGACGCCATCAACAAACTGAACAGCCAGCGTCTGTTCAGCCAACTGGCCGGTCTGTTCGGTACCGCGCTGTCCGCCAACGCACTGGATCTGGGCGTCGCCGCTGCCTCTGGTGGTGCCGAAGCCAACTTCCTGACCGGTGCTGCTGTGTCTCGCGCTCGCGCCCTTCTGGGTGAGCGTGGTAGCGAACTCGACATCTTGGTCGTCCACCCCTCGGTCGGCTTCTACCTGTATCAGGTGGGCCTGTTGACCTTCTCGACTTCCGCTCTGGCAGCAGCCGGCAGCGTTGTCTGGGGTGGCGGCGGTGTGGGCGTTGGTGCCCGTGAAATCGGCGAGTTCGCCGGTTGCCGCGTCATCATCGACCCCCTGGTGAACACCGTTGCCCCTGGCACCGCTGGCCACCAGCGCGAGTTCTTCTGCTACCTGACAAAGTCGGGCACCATCATGGAGGGTGTGCAGCAGGACCTCCGCATCGAAGCCGACCGCAACATCCTGTCCAAGCAGGACGTGCTCTCGGTCGACTACCACGGCGCCTACCACGTGATGGGCACCAAGTGGGGCGATGCCGGCGACAACCCGACCAACGGTGGCCTCTCTACCGCTGGTAACTGGACCGCCACCTACGACATCGACCTGATCCCCCTGGTTCAGCTCACCGTCAACAGCCCGCTGGATACCAGCACGATCTGACCTTCGGTCAAATCTTTAACGGCCTCACCTTCGGGTGGGGCTTTTTTATTGCCGCTACACTGATAAGACGGAGGCTGTGACGTATTGTGCCTGCATCAATTAACGCCACTTTGAGTTCTGCATCGGCCAACAGCTACGTCACGCTGGCCGAGGCCAACTCGTATTTCGAGACTATCCCCGACTCGTCGACCTGGACCACCAAGACCGACGACCAAAAGAACCGCGCCCTGATCTCCGCCACCCGCTGGATTGACAGCCTTAACTTCTACGGCGACCGCTGCGACAACGGCCAAGCCCTCAAGTGGCCCCGCAACAACTGGTTGATCGACCGCGTTGAACTGGTCTGTTCTGTCATCCCCAAGGAAATCAAGTTCGCGACCTACGAGCTGGCACGCGAACTCGCCAACGACACCGACGCCATCACCAACACCCAAAACGACCCTGACCAGCTCTACCGCGAGGTCGAACTCGGCGAACTCCGCGTCCAATACAAAGAAGGCCAATCCAATGGCCCCATCAACAACATCTTCGACGTCTACCCTTGGCTCCAGGCATACTTAGGCGCCTACACCATCGGCGGTGCCGGCGGCTTCCAACTTCGCGCCTTCCGAGGCTGACATGGGCCTAATCGACACCACCTTCGCCTCCATCCCGGCCTCCATCCTCGGAGACTGGGGCCAGAACATCACGTACATCAAAACCACTACACCTCGCACCTACAACCCCACGACTGGCGCCGTCACTGGCGCGGACACCAACGTAACCGTCAAAGCCGTCATCACTCGCCTCAACCCCCGCGAATCCGAAGGTCTGTATCAGTCAACCGACATCAAAGTCATTATCGGCGCCGCCGAACTTGGCTCGTACTATCCCACCGAGGCCGACCGCATCCAGTACACCCAAGACAGTGTCACCCGCGAGGCCAAAATCATCGCCATCACCAGCTATCGCGGCGATTCCCCCATAATGCACACCCTCATCGCGAGACCCCAGTAATGGCACGTAAACCTTTTGGTGACTTATTGCGTGATTACGACAAAACGGTCAGTTCGCTGACCGTAGGTGGCCCTACTCTTGCTGCCCAGAACGCTGTAGCCGATCTTCAAAAAATCGGCCCTCGCTGGACGGGGCGGTTTTCAAATTCTTGGGAAATCCGTGGTCCGCAAGGTCAATCGGCACGTGGCACAGGCGGTGAAGGCGATCCAGTCCCTATTGTTTTTTCTACCGCACCTTTTACAGGTAGACAAGCCCTTCGTACACTTAGTCGTACATTTTTCAGCACCGACAAAGTTGTTTTTACGATTTCTAATTTTTCCTCGTACGCAGATCAAGCTCGGGACCTTGTTCCTTTTACCCCGGAAAAACCAACTACACAAACTCCGTTGAAGCCAGCGCGTTATGGAACTCGCCCACTTGGAGGTCGTCGAGGTGAGTTAGAAAGCGGCACCCGTTCAAACCGAGCCACGGCTCCCTTGGACTGGTATTCAAATTATTTTGGTGGTGGTTTCTTTGAAAAAACTATCCGCGTAACTTTAGACGGTCTTAAGATCGGATTCAAATGAACTATCAGTCAATCCGCGCTGCACTGGAAAATCCGCTGCTGACCGCATTTAGCGCACTGGTACCGGCAGTTCCGGTCTTCTTCGACAACATCACGGCCGTCCCGCCCAACACCACGACCGAATACGTCCGCGTCAACATCACTTTCGGCCTCACCAATGAGCCCATGCTTACCACCAGCATGGACAACGCCCGTGGAGCCCTTGTCATCCGCATTTTTACCGAAAAAGGCAAAGGTCCTGCCCGCAACCAGACCCTAATTACCGCCGCTGTCAACACACTGGAAACAATCAACGCCACAGCAAAACCCAATTCCGGCGTTTTCATGCGAGTTGGCGAGATCAGTGGTCCGACATTTTCTTCTACTGAAGATGCCCCACATTTCGTCGGCCGAATTGAAACAAACTGGATCGCAACAGTGCTCAGCTAAATACTGTTGCTATTCTGGTAAAAGCCGGGCAGTGTCCCGCCCCACTGCATATCCATCTGGTACGCCCCTATGGCCACCACCGTTCTGTCCGGCACGTCCGGCGCTCTCTACTACAAGCCCGCTGGCACCACCGGAACTTTCGGTGAAGCCGGTGTCAACACTGCTACTGAAACCATCACGGTCCAGACCTATCTGAACCTCAAAGTAGGCGACCCTGTCAAATTCAGCGTTGTCGATAGCCAGACCGGCGGCTCCGGTTCCGGCACTCTTCCCGCGCCTCTGTCTAGCGCGACTACTTATTACGTGATTGCCTACACCGCCGCCACCGGCGCTCTGCAGGTTTCCACGACCTCCGGCGGCGCTGCCCTAAATCTCACTGACGACGGTACTGCCGTCGCCCCCAACGAGTTCCAGGTCGCTTACGCCGATTACGCCGTCGTCGGCCAAGTCCGCGACTGGAGCTTCGAGATCACCCGCGCCGAGATCGACGTCACCACGATCGGTCAAACCCCCGGCCAGTACGTCCCCTTCCGCACCTACATCAGCGGCTTCGGCGACGGCAGTGGCACTGCCACGGTCTACATGACCAACGAGGACGCCGCCCTCTCCAACCGGATGATCGAGGACGTGCTCCAGCGCCAACAAGATGGCGCTGCCTTCAAGCTCTACACCGACCGCGTCTTCAGCGGCGGCACCCTGAGCGAGACTTTGAGCCGCTCGATCTCGTTTGATGCGGTGCTGACCTCGGCCAGCCTGAACATCAACCCCGACGACGCCCAATCGGTGACCGTCAACTTCCGTCCCGCTGGCACCCCCACCTTCGACTTCGCCCAGTCCTGATAACCTAGGACCAAGTAAGGGATACCAACCCCGGCCGCAAACCGGGGTTTTTTACTGTCTACTGCGTTACACTACAATCACACCCAACCGTTTGGTATGCCAGCTTCGATCCCCGTTCGCGCCATCGACCGGCTCCGCAAGGCCGCCAACCTGGAACCCACCAAAAAGGAAGTCGAACTTAGCGATGGCAGCGTTTTCGAGATGTGGGTCAGCCCGTTGACCATGGCCGAGCGCGAACGCGCCCAACGCAACGCCAAATCCGACGATGCTGGAGCGTTCGCCCTCCAACTCCTCATCACCAAGGCTTGCGACGAAGGCGGCCAAAAGCTGTTTGCCGCCGGCGAAATCGACATCCTCAAGAACGAGGTCAAGGATGCCGATCTCCAAAAGCTGATGCTGGCGATCATCACTGACGACGCCGAGCCCATCGACCCAAAGAGCTAAGCGCCGAACTCCGCAAGGACAACTGGCTCATGCTCCAGTTCGGCGTGGCCAAAGAACTCGGCCTCAGCCTCCAACAAGTCCGCACCACCATGACCGCCGAGGAATTACTCGGCTGGAGCGCCTACTTCCAAATCCTCAACGAGGACCAACAAAAGGAGATGGAAAAAGCCCGACGCCGCCGCTAACCCCGGCGGCTTCTTTCTGCCGTAAACTGAAGTACCAGACTGTGGCACGCCGCCGTGGCTTACAGAGCAGAAATCGAAATCGGCGTAAAAGGCGTACGCAAGTTAGAACAACTTCGTTCCGAATTAAATAAATCTTCGAGCGCAGCTGAAAGTCTCAATAAAGTTGTTGGCGAAAGGGGCGGACTTGTTCAAAACATCCAGAACTATGTAAATAACTTAAACAAAGCCGCAAATACCCTAAACCTTGTCACTGCCGGGACTAAAGCTGAAACAAAAGCAATCCAAGAGTACATAACAGCAGAAGAAAAAGCAAACGCAATTCTGCAGCGTAAAATAAACTTGCTCGATCAAGAACGTAGTAAACGCGAAGAAATACGACGTGTTCGTAAACTTACATCTGCAGGTATTTTTGAAACAACTCGTTTTACGGAACCTATCGGGCCTGCGGCTGCAAGTCAGGTAACTTTGAGTACCCCATTACGGGGACGTCTAAATCAAATTCTTGGACTGGAACAAGCCAGCGTTAAAGCATCTAACACCGCGTTTCAAGCAGCATTAAAACACGAACAAACATTAAATAACCTAGAAATTCAAAACGATCAAAATGTTTTCGAGGATAAACTTAAGCAGTTAGAACTACTTGCCAAAAAAGAACTTGCATTAACTAAACAGACAGACGCTGCCATTTTGGCTGATTTTGATAAGCGGCTTGCTGCACGCAGTGCGGGTAAAACAGGTGGCGGTGGCGGCGGAAGCGGCGGACGACTAGGTGGTATTGCCAGCAACGCCATTATTGGCGGAGCTTTTCCCCTACTGTTCGGTCAAGGTGGCGGCGCTGCAACCGGCGGCGCTATCGGTGGGGCAGTCGGCGGTTCGTTCGGCGGTGCCGGCGGCTTTGCTGGATCTTTGCTTGGTACGCTGCTCGGTCAAATTGCAGGCCAAGCCAATCAAGTCAAAGAATTAGCCGCTGACATCGGCTTTAGCGCCCAACAAACCCAACTACTTGCCACCGCCTTCAAACAAGCTGGCACGGATTTTGATAAATTTCAGGCTTCTGTTCAAAATATCCGGGGGTTGGGTTTATCTTTAGAGGAACAAGCCGATGCTGTACGACTCGTAAGTCAATTAACAGAAACATATAGTGGCAAAATTGATAAAGTTACTAACGCATTTACAAGTGCTTTTGAAAGCGGAAAAGTAACACAAGCCACGCTTAATCAACTTACAAGCGAAGGTATTCCAATACAAGAAGCCTTAGCGCAAAAATATGGAGTTAGTCGTACGGCCATTTTAGAAATGGCTAAAGACGGAAAAATATCTGTTCAAACTTTGTCGGATGTACTGGTAGATATGGGAAATAAAGGTTTAGAAGCAGGACAAAAACCAAAATCTGCTTTTGACCAATTTACAGTAGCACTAGGTAATACAGCTACAGCTGTTGGTGGGGTTGCTGCAGCTCTACTCAATGTACTTTCTCCTGCAATAAATACAATTATATTAGAAGCAACTCAAGCCTTAAATATACTAACAGAAACAATAAACACTGAATTATTGCGCACTCAAATTCAAGCAAAAAGCGGTAAAATTCTTAGTCCTGAAAAATTACAGACTATTGAAAAAGAAGCCATGAGCATGGCGGCACGTCGTTTTCCGAGTAAAGCTCAAGGTCGTCAATTAGCTGCGGGTCCTAATATAATTTCTCCTCAAGCTCAAGCAGATTTTCAAATTATCCGAGAACAGTTAATACGAAATGAATTACAACGATTTGGGTACGAAAGCGGCATACTTAAAGCACCAAAACCTGTCGTTCAGGGACAGATAGGTCGCATACAAGCACCTTCTCAACTTCCTCCGTCAGGCGGAGGAGGCGGAGGAAAAGGTAAAAAAGCCGGAGCTGAGCGTGAAAGCCGCGTTCCTGAGCTGGCACGCGAACTTGCCCTGGCACAACAAGTAACAGTTGCCGAAAATCTTATTGCAGATGCACGCCTAAAGGGCGACAAAGAACTGGAGATTCGTCTTCAGGGTATTCAACGCGAAACCGAACTACTGAGTGCTGCTGCCGCAATTGAAATCGACAAAAAATTACCTGCAGCCGAAAAAGCCCTACAGACCAAGATTATCGAAGAAAAACTGCTGAGAAGCCAAGCTGATACAATCCAACAACTTGCTGCATACGAACAGGATCGTAAACAGAAAGCAGACGAAGCGTTACTTAGCGTCCAGCAAGAGAACGCTCTGCTGCAAGCAAAAATAAACGGCACCGAAAAAGAATACCAGCTCCAGCGTCAACTCCAAGAATTGTTGGCCACTGGCGTGGGGCCGGCACAAGCTGCCCAAGTTGTCGACCAGAATCGTCTGCTCACCGCTGAATACGAGAAACAAAAACTTGTAATGGATAAACAAAAAGAGATTGCAGATGGAATAGCAGGAACTCTTGGGGACACCATGGTCAGTGCCTTCGACCTACTCATCCAAGGAAGCGAAAACTGGAGCAATTCTTTGCGCCAGTTATCCGCAAATGTTCTTACTGCTATCGCACGACAGTTAATCCAGATCTATGTCATTGAGCAAGCCCTTAGTTTTGTCAAAAAGTTAGTTAACCCTGTACCTGCAATCCCAGCTCCCGTTCCGTACGCAGGTACAGATGCAGGCGTACTACAGATGATGGCTTTTGCCGATGGTGGAAATCCTCCTGTAGGTCGCCCCTCAATCGTCGGAGAACGCGGACCAGAACTATTTGTCCCTCGTTCCAGTGGCACGATCGTTCCTAACCATCAGTTAGGGGGTAGCAGCACTAGCGTGATCGTCAACGTTGATGCGTCTGGAACAAAAGCTGCCGGCGATGATCAATCCGCCAAACAACTAGGCGTACTGATCTCGGCCGCCGTCCAGAATGAGATCGTCAAACAAAAACGTCCCGGAGGCTTGCTCGCCTAATGGCCACTTTCCCTGCCTACAAACCAACCTACTCGGCCACCAAGACCAGCAAACCCATGGTGCGCCGCGTCCAGTTTGGCGACGGCTATGAACAACGCTTGATATTCGGCCTCAACCAAAATCCAAAGGAGTGGAGCCTTACGTTTAATGTCACCGACACAGAGGCCGACGAAATCGAAGCATTTCTAGATGCCCGTGCTGCCGACTCAGACTCTTTCGACTGGACGCCCCCTGGAACAAACACCAGCTATAAATGGGTCTGCGAAAGCTGGACCCGCGAACTATTCGAGTTCCAGCGCAGCAAGATCGAAGTAACGTTCCGCCAAGTGTTTGAATTCTGATGGCCTATACAGCCTGGACCGCCACCACCGCAAAATCCGTTGGTGCCATTGTCCGCGCCACCGTCCAGCAACCCAGCGGCCTTGTCTTTCGAGTCACTGGCGCCGGGACAACCGGATCAACCGAGCCAGTCTGGCCAACTGATATTGGCAGTGTCGTCGTAGACGGAAGTGTTACCTGGCAAGCCATAAGCAGCGTTTATCAAGATGTTTCATCATTTGCACCAAACGCAATCATCGAATTATTTGAGCTGGAACTAGACCAAAACTTGCACGGCAGCAATGACACGTATTACTTCCATGCTGGCGTCAATGCCAACGTCACCGGCAACATCATCTGGAACAACAACGTCTACATTCGGCTACCCATCCAGGCCGAAGGTTTCGACTACTCCAGCAGTGGAACACTGCCACGACCAACGCTGACGGTATCAAACCTTGGTGGCGAAATCAGTGCTTTGTTGCTGCTGGCCAATGCGATCACCCCAGGCAATGACCTCGGTGCCGCTGAAGTCCGCCGTATCCGCACATTGAAAAAATACCTAGATGGCGAACCTGCCGCCGACCCGTATGCCAAATTTCCCGATGAAATCTGGTACGTCGATCGCAAAGCTGCGGAAACCCGCGATATTGTGCAGTGGGAACTAGCCAGCAAATTTGACCTGCCCGGCATGATGCTGCCTAAACGCCAGATCATTGCGAATATCTGCCAGTGGCAGTACCGTTCGGCTGAGTGCAGCTACACCGGCTCAAATTTCTTCAATGCCAACGACCAAGTGGTTGGAACCCTAGCTCAGGACAAATGCGGCAAACGCCTTGGCAGCTGCCGACTGCGGTTTGGTCTTAACTCACCGCTGCCGTTTGGTTCATTCCCTGGCGCTGGACTTGCCCAATGAAACTTAGCCCCGACTTGAAGACCGAAATTCTGGCTCATGCCAAGACAAAAGACCCCTACGAGATGTGTGGTCTGATCCATGTCGTCAAAGGCCGCCGCCGGTTCTTCCCTTGTCAAAATCTCGCCGTAACGCCAAGCGAACATTTCATACTTGACCCCGAAGATTACGCAATCGCCGAAGATCAAGGCGAAATCGTAGCCGTGGTGCATAGCCATCCGACCAGCCGGCCAGAACCGTCAGCCGCAGACCAGATTGCCTGCAATAACACAGGTTTGCCATGGATCATCGTTAACCCCAAGACCGAGGAATGGGGTTACTGCGAACCCAAGGATTTCGAGTTGCCTTATGTAGGCCGTGAATTTGTCTTCGGTGTAGTGGATTGTTATGCCCTGGCACGCGACTGGTATCGCCGCGAATGGGACCTTACTTTGGATGACTTTGAACGCCGCGATAATTTCTGGCTACGAAACGAAAATCTATACGTCGAAAATTTCACCTCCCAAGGCTTCCGCAAAGTACCATTCGAGGACCTGCAATACGGCGACGGCATCTTGATGCAGCTTGGCGCCGAACTGCCCAACCACGGCGCCATCTACCTTGGCGAGCAACAGATCCTACATCACGTCCAAGGACGCCTGTCCAGCCGGGACGTGTACGGCGGCTACTATGTAAAGAGTACGGCCATGGTCCTACGGCATGAAAGTCGTTAAGGTCTACGGCGCACTCCGTAAAAAACTGGGTCAGTGCCGCTTTGAATTTGACGTTGCCAGCCCGGCTGAAGCATTGAAGGCGCTGTGCGTTAATTTTCCCGGCCTCGAAGGCTGGCTGATGGATAAAGAAGCGGACGGCATGAACTTCCGCGTCACTCTCGGCCGCGAAAAAATCACCAATCAAGTTGGCGGCGAACTCTTGGTCTTCCCCTGGAGCGAACGCGACGTTTTTAGCATCACGCCTGTAGTCACCGGAGCCGGCGGTGATGTTGGCAATATTCTTATAGGAATAGGATTTATTGCCTTGGCAGTTGTAGTAGGTCCGGCCGCGGGTGCTTTGTTGCCTGGACTTGCTTTGGCTGGTGGCGGAACAGGTCTCGTAGCCACATGGGTTGCCACAGGTATTGCAGCTTTCGGTTTTTCAATGATTCTTGGCGGTATTGCACAGATCATTTCACCACAACCAAGCATGGGTGCTTTGATTGCCGATACAGGTGCAGCCGCTGGCGGTTTGGGGGCCATGGGCGGATCTTCCAGTGCCGCAGCAAGTAGTCGCAAAGAATCAGTCCGCTTGGAGTCTTTTAGTTTCTCGGGTATCGTCAATACGTCCAAGCAGGGATTGCCGGTTCCGATTTGCTACGGTCGGTGCTTTACTGGTTCGGCTGTCATCAGCGTGGGGCTTGACGTGGTATGACACGCACAATCCAAGGTGCTGGCGGTGGCGGTGGCGGCGGCTTCGGTAAAGGCGGTGGTGGCGGTGGTGGTGGCCAGCAAAATGTTACAGTTGTCCAGCCGGTTACAGTCGTACAGGCTCCGCCGCCACCTGTACGCACACCAGTCGAAGAAAACGATTCACTGGAATCGGTCCAATATGCCAGCGTCCTGGATCTAATCAGCGAAGGTGAAATCCAAGGACTAGACAACGGACTGCAAAGCGTTTTCCTGAATCAAACACCAGTCGTATCAGCAAGTGGCGGCAACAACTTTACTGGATACGCATACGATTTCCGCACCGGAACTCAGGCCCAGGCATATATTTCCGATCTGCCCAGTGCAGAGTCTGAAAATGCTGTTAACGTTGAAGTTTTGAACAGTACGTCAATTACTCGCACAATTACAGACTCGGATGTAAATATAGTTCGCGTAACAATGCAGATCCCGTCTCTGCAGCGCATCACAGACGAAGGCGATATTCTAGGTTTTGATGTTCGACTGCAGATTCAAATTCAATATAACGGTGGCGGTTACACCACTTACATTGACAATACAATCAGCGGCAAAACAACCAACGCATACCAACGCGATTACACGATTGCCCTAAACGGTTCATTCCCAGTCGATGTCCGCGTGGTGCGTGTATCAGCAGACGAAACCACCGGAAAACGTCAAAACAGAACAATCTGGGCAAGTTACACAGAAATCATTGAACAAAAACTGCGCTATCCCAACAGCGCACTGGCGTATCTCAAATTTGATGCCCGGCAGTTTAATAGCATCCCAGCCCGCAAATACCTTATTCGTGGCATCAAAGTACGCCTGCCGTCTAACGCAACTGTCGATACAACAACCTATCTCGGTCGCGTCACCTATAACGGTGTCTGGGATGGCACGTTTGGCGCCGCAACATGGTGCGCCGACCCAGCCTGGTGCCTATGGGATTTGCTCACTAACACAAGATACGGCGCAGGTATTCCAGAATCTTCACTGGACAAGTTTGATTTTTATGCCATCAGTCAATACTGTAACGTCTTAGTTAGCAACGGTTTCGGTGGACTGGAACCACGCTTCCAGTCACATGTTGTCATCAACAGTCGAGATGAACTTTATACCGTCATCCAAGAATTTGTAGCACTGTTTAGGGGCATTACTTACTACGGCGCTGGTTCTATTGTCATCTTGCAGGATCGCCCATCAGACGCGCAATATCTACTTGGAACTAGCAACGTCATCAACGGTAACTTTACTTATTCTGGTACGTCGCAAAAAGTTCGACACACTACCGCAACCGTGGCTTATCAAAACTACGACATGCTGGGCGAGGTGGAATTTGAGTATGTCGAAGATAGCGATTCTGTCGCTAAATATGGCGTCATCAACAAAGACATTCGTGCTTTTGGTTGTTACAGCCGTGGCCAAGCTCACCGCATCGGCAAATGGGCATTGCTATCAGAGCAAAACTTAACCGAGACAGTTTCATTCGGCGTAAGCATCGATAGCGGCATCATCCTGCGACCTGGCATGGTCATCAACATTGCCGATCCAGTCAAATCTGGCGCTCGCCGTTCCGGCCGCGTCGTATCTGGCACGACAACAACTGTCACCATCGATGATTCCGGGCTAACGCTTGATCTGACTAAAGTCCCAACTATGTCGGTACTGCTACCTAACGGCATCGCAGAAACCCGCGCCATTACCTCTCAAGCTGGCACAACATTTACAGTTGCCGTTCCATTTTCTATCGCGCCAGCATCAGAAGGCATCTGGTTAATCGAAACCAACGATATTCAGGCAAACCAGTTCCGTGTTTTGAGTGTTGGCGAAGGCGAAAATGCCGTATTTAACGTTACGGCACTTACCTACAACGCGAGCATCTACGACGCAATCGAAACCGACATCAAGCTGGAATTTAGGGACATCAGCAACCTAAACATTGTCCCCGATCCACCTAGCAACCTTACAGCCACCGAACACCTTTATATCGATGGCCAGACGGTAAAAACCGCCGTTGAACTGAGCTGGATCAGCCCAGTCCGCAAAACAAGCAGTTTCTTTATCCAATACCGCCTAAACAGTGACAACTGGCGCGTTGCACAATCCACTGCATCCAGCATTCAGCTGCTCGACCTCAAAGATGGGCGGCTTGAAGTGCTGGTTTACAGCCTTAGCGCTATTGGCAAGCGCAGCGAACCGGCGATTGCTACGTTCACGCTGTTCGGCAAACTGACCCCACCCGGTCAGGTGCAAAACCTGACAATCGAACCAATCAGCGCCAACAGCGCCCGCTTGCGCTGGGATGCAACAGTTGACCTGGATGTAAAAGTTGGCGGCCGCGTTCACATTCGCCATACCAACCTTACAGATGGTACTGGCACCTGGAGCAACAGCGTTGACCTTATTCCAGCCATTGCCGGCTACAACACCGAAGCCATTGTTCCACTGGTTGAAGGCGAAATTCTCGTCAAGTTTGAAGACGATGGCGGCCGGCAATCGACAAACGAAACCAGCGTGATTGTCGATCTACCCGACACATTGGGACCGCTAATTATCCAAACGCGGCGGGAGGATCAAGACACACCGCCATTCCAAGGCAACAAGACCGATGTTTTCTACAGCGAAGAATTTGATGCACTGGCATTAGATGGCGATGCCTTGATTGACGCCATTGCAGATTTTGACTTGATTGCATCGCTTGATTATCTTGGCAGCACGCAACCATCCGGCACTTATGAGTTTACAAATACACTTGATCTTGGCGCTGCATTTTCACTGGATCTCAGTCGGTATTTTGTCACCCGAGGTTTTTATCCAAATGATCTAATTGATTACCGATCGGGCGAAGTCGATACCTGGACCGATTGGGACGGTGGCGTAATTGACGCCGTTAACGCTAAATTATATTTGCGCCGTACACCAGACGATCCTGCTGGTTCGCCTGTCTGGTCAAGTTGGCAAGAATTTGCCAACGGCACTTTTGCCGGTCGCGGTTTCCAGTTCAAAGCTGAGCTAACCAGCAACGATCCGGCACAAAACATCCTGATCGACGAACTGGGATATGCAGCCAGCTTCCAGCGTTGGGTAGATCAGTCGCTGGCCACAGTCACCTCAGGTGCAGGCAGTTACAACGTGACGTTCAACAAACCATTTTTTACTGGGACGGCGTTACTAGGCAGCCTCAACGCCTACCTGCCTAGCGTCGGTATTACTGCCCAGAACATGCAAAGCGGCGACTTTTTTGCCGTTAGCAACGTCAGCAGCACTGGCTTTACAGTTGTATTTCGCAACAGTGGCGGGACTGCCGTTAGCAGACAATTCAACTGGTCTGCGGTAGGTTACGGTAAAGGCGTCTAAACTAGGAGGAAAGTCGCCCGCTCATGGCCCAGCACGACTACATCATTTCTAACGGTACGGGTGCCGCCGTCAGGAGTGACCTTAATAACGCCTTATCGGCAATCGCCACAAACAACAGTGGCGCGGTGGAGCCAACCACCATGTATGCCTACCAGTTGTGGGCGGATACGACCACCGGCTTGCTGAAAATCCGCAACTCGGCCAACAACGCTTGGGTGACGCTTGGCACACTGGCCAGCACCAATCTCGGGCTTGCTTCTCTTGCTGGCGCCACCTTTACGGGCGACGTGATTCTCGGCACAACAAGTGCCCTGGAACTTCCCGACGGCACCACCGGCCAACGTCCCGGCAGCCCTGTCAACGGGATGATTCGGTACAACACTACACTTAACCAGTTTGAGGGCTATAAAAATGCTGTTTGGGGCGCCATCGGCGGCGGAGCAACCGGCGGTGGCGCGGATGACGTGTTCTACGAAAACGCCCAAACAATTACCACCAACTACACCCTTACCACCAACAAAAACGCCATGTGTACTGGACCTGTAACTATTAACGCTGGCATCACGGTCACCGTACCGTCGGGCGCCAGCTGGGTCGTTCTTTAAGGAGAACCACAATGCCTATCACGATTAACGGGACTGGCAGCATCAGTGGCCTTACGGCTACCGGGATTTCTGCTCAACCTAAGTTTCCGGGCAATGTGCTGCAGGTGGTGCAGACGGCGAAGACGGATAATTTCACAACCTCAAGCACAACTTTCACCGACATCACAGGCTTGTCAGCTTCAATTACCCCGTCAAGTTCTTCCAATAAAATCTTAATATTTGGAGATGTTAGCGTCGGCGGGGCAAATGGAGCATATCTAATACTGCAACTTGTAAAATCATCCACTGCTATTTACATCGGTACGGACAGCAAAACATTTATTGGTTCAAAGTTTTGGTTTCCCACCGGCGGCGCTACAAGTAGTTCTGATTCAATGGGCAATCTGAACCTAAGTTTTCTAGATTCTCCAACAACCACTAGCTCGGTAACATATAAGATTCAAATGAGAATGAGCAGCGCAATTACTGGTGGCATCAATAGACGCAATGCATCTGACGATACCAGTGCGGCATCGTCAATTACCCTGCTGGAGGTAGCAGCATGACATTCAATCACGAAGCTATCCGCAAGGCTTATCCCAACGTCGTCACGATTGACGATGGCACTGGAGCCTTCGACGCCAACGGCAATCAGGTCGAGCTGGATCAAGCCAGGGTTAACAAAGCTGCAGCCGAGATTGAAGCGGAAGCCAATGCCACTGCCTACCAAAGGCAACGTGCTCCTGAGTATCCGCCAGTTACCGAGCTAGCGGACGCCTTGTACTGGGCATCAGAGGGTGACACCAGCAAGCTGGACGCCTATTACGCAGCTTGTACTGCTGTCAAAGCCAAGTATCCCAAGCCCCTGGAGGTGACACCATGAGCCCCTTACGCCTCAATGGCTCGACATCGGGCTACAGCCAGATCGACGCACCAGCCGTCGCAGGCGATCAGACCTTCACGCTGCCTGGCACGGGTGGGACGATTGTTACCACAGATGGCACACAGACACTGACCAATAAGACCATTCAAGGCGGAACCATTACTAGCGGCACCTCCGTTGCCTCCACCAGCGGCACCAGCATTGACTTTACTGGGATTCCGAGTTGGGTGAAGAGGGTGACGGTGATGCTTGACGGGGTGAGTACCAACGGAAGCAGCCTTCTTTTATTAAGATTGGGAACATCAGGCGGTGTAGTTTCAAGCGGATATGTTGGCTCAGGCATTGCCTGTCAAGCAGGTAACTTTGTTTTTGGTACAACCAACACGAGTGGACTTCTTATTACTGGCACCAACGCTGCGTCTGTAATCAGCCATGGCCACGCGGTTTTAACATTACTCGGCTCAAATAACTGGATTTGCAGTCAAGTAACCGGTCGATCTGATGGCAATGCCGCCAATTTTGGTGGAACGTCAATAGCTCTTGGAGGGACCCTTGACCGAGTACGCATCACCACCGTCAACGGCACCGACACCTTTGACGCCGGGACCATCAACATTCTCTACGAGGGCTGATTATGGAACGCATTGAAGTCAACGTCATCACAGGCGAGCAGAAGGTCGTCCCACTGACCCCCGCCGAGATTGCAGAAATCCAAAACCGCCCAGTGTCGGTGCCAACTGTCGAGCAGCAGCGAGCAGCACGAGCCGCCGCCTACGTCAGTGAAGCCGACCCGCTGTTCTTCAAAGCGCAGCGCGGCGAGGCAACCATCGAAGAGTGGCAGTCTACTGTCGCTGACATTCGTGCTCGCTTTCCCTACCCCAATGAGGAGGTGAACTAAGTGTCTACGCTGAAGACCACAAACATCCAGCACGGATCGGCCAGTAGCGCCAACCTCGTGCTTGCCTCTGATGGCACGGTGACTGGGGCAGCAATGGCCGGCACCAGCGACATTACAGGCGTCAATACCACCGGCAGCGTCACCTCTGGCACCACCAGCCTGACAGTCGCATCAGCCACTGGCATTGTCGCTGGCATGTATGTGGTGGGTCAGGGCATCACGCCCGGCACCACAGTAAGCACAATCGTTAGCACTTCCGTCACATTAAGCGCCAACGCCAACGCAACACTGAGCAGCGCTCCTGTCACATTCTATGCGGCCAATAAGGTTGTCAGCCCGGCTGTAATTGGTGGGCAGACCTGCCGCGCCTGGGTCAACTTCAACGGCACCGGCGCCGTGGCAATCCGCGCCAGCTACAACGTCAGCAGCATTACGGACAACGGAACGGGCGACTATACGGTGAACTTCACGACGGCATTGGCGGATGTGAACTATACAACTGTTGGATGTGCTGGAGATGGGAACGATAATCTGATCAATGTAAGTCAAAACAGAGCAGCGCATGTCCCTACAACAACTGCGGTAAGGTTAACGACAATGTTCCAAAATACAGCATTTTATGATGTTTCTTATGTCGGTATTGCTGTCTTCCGCTGAGGTAACCCCATGACACGAATCATTTACCAAAACGAATCCGGCGGCGTCAGCGTCATCATCCCCACCGGTGAGCTGAGCATCGAAGAAGTCGCCGCTAAGGATGTGCCTGAAGGCGTGGCCTACGAGATCGTCGAAGACGACGCCATCCCCAGTGATCGCACCTTCCGTGGTGCGTGGGTCGCCAACGGTGCCGCCGTGGAAGTGGACCTCGACCATGCCAAAGAGATCGGTCACGACAAACGCCGCGCCCAACGTGCTGAGGAGTTCGCCCCGCTGGACCGTGTGATCTCGCTGCAACTTCCTGGCATGGATGCCACCGCTGCTGAAGCTGGTCGCCAACTGATCCGCGACAAGTACGCCCAGGTGCAGGCAGAAATTGAAGCTGCTGCCAGCCCTGACGAGATCAAGGCAGCTCTCGGGCTTGATTAGTTCCAGCCACTTCAATGACTGAGCTTCCCTTTATCTACGTCTGCAGCCACGCCGGCAAGATCGGCAACATCCGCTGGGTCAACACGGATACCCGCTGGCGCGGTTACTGGGGCCGCTGGGGCTACGTCGATCCCTGCCGAGACGAAGATGACGAACGAAGCGTGCCGCTGCCGTGACCGCCTTGTTAAAGGCTGACCGCACACTGGATTATCACCCATGGCCGTTAAATCCAAGCAAGGCGTCAAGGCGATCGAGCACCAGCCGGGTCCGCCCAAAAAGACCCGGCAAGGCCGCTCGCTCCACACTCACCTTGGAGCATCCAGCCGCAACGGCCGCCGCAAGCGGTATCGCGGGCAAGGCAACTAATGGACCCGCAAACTCTGGACAACTGGCGCAAAATAAAAACCGCGCTCGAAGCGGCCGGAAAAACCGACAACCATTACTATCGCAGGGCTTTGGCAATTCTCAAAGGGATGCCTGACCCATACGAGCGCCTTCAACAAATGGATCAGAGCAGCTAATCTAAGTACAGGTCACCTTGCCAACGATGCAATCCGAGCGCGAGCCAGACGGCTCCATCATTGGCAAGATCCTTATTGGTGTTTCTGCGCCCATAATCGTTGGTGCGACTGGCTTGTTTCTGCAACAACAAGCCAATTTTGCCCGTCTCGATGAAAGAATGAGCCAGATTGCTTCCGACGTAGTAGAAATCAAAAGCGATAACCGCCAGCAATGGGCTTCTCTCGACTCACGTGTGCGCCAGCTCGAAATCGGCTACCAAAAAGCTGGCTTTTGAGCGGAATCATGTCCTCCAACGTTGTCAGCATCGTCGATCTCGGCCAAGGCTTCACGATCGAACAACTTGAAGACGAGTTCGGCCACACCTACTACCGCATGTGCAAAGGTAGTATCTGCCGTTACGCCGAAGACGAATACATCGCCTACATGTACGCCGAAGGCGCCGGCTGGAACAAACCTACTGACTAATCCATAACCTTATCGCATCTTCCAGGTGGGGCTCCCAAAACTCCTGCATCCTGAACCAGTCAAGCCAATCAACATTCGAGCCCTTCCTCATATTGCAGCTATAACAGCAAGCTACAAGATTGGAACGCCTCGTTTTTCCACCCTTTGACTTGGGCCGCACATGATCTAATGTGCCAGATCTACCCAACGGTTCTCTGCAGTATGCACACTTATTTCCCCAAAAATTCAAAATGTGCTCCCTAAAACGGGCCTTAACCTCCCGTTTATTAAAAAATTCTGTTCCATCGGTGTGCGTATCCATGCAAACGCACCATTACATAAAATGTAGCGATTACTGCAGCACTGGCGCATGACATAGCTAGCCACGCACTCTAGACTTACACAAAGCACTCTTTTTTGCTTCCATGGACTTCGTCAACCATCCAGCCTTCTGGATCATCATTGCTGCTGTTTCCGAGCTGATTGCTATCAGCCCGCTCAAAAGCAATAGCATCCTTCAACTGGTATTGCAAATCCTGTATTCCTTGAAGGGAAAAAAGCGCTGAGCGCCAAGGTCTCACTTGAGATCACACGCGCCGAAGCCGACTGGCACGCTGCCCAACCGCCCAATACCCTTCCTCCCATTGTGGTGGAACATCCCATTGACGATGCATTGCAAACTGGTGACAGCCGCCTCCTAGGTGGTGCTATGTCAATCCACGCCCCCTGGAGCCGTGAACAACCCGATCCGCCTAATTGATCTGTTCCGGTACTACAAGGGACTACCGCATCAAATGGCGGCCGTGACTGAGCTGGAATTTGCCATCAACAAGGCCAATCCGCATATTCTCGGCCGCAACCAAAGCTGGTTCAAAACCTGGAGCGTCTCAGGCAAACAAACCGAACCAGACCACAGTCGCCGTGACGAGACCGCCACCAGCGTCAACCTCAAAGTCGGCTACGAGTACCAACTCGACAACGGTCCTACCGGCTACCGCGAGTGCTTCAGCTCCAGCTGCGCCATGGTTGCCCGCTACTGGGGCAAGATCAGCGGCGACCACGAATACAACCGCATCCGCCGCCAATTCGGCGACACCACCGACCCCAAAGCCCAAATCTTGGCCCTAAAAACCCTGGGACTCCGCGCCACCTTCGAGATGGAGGGCACCGTGGAAACCTTGGAATCCGAAATCCGCATGGGCTATCCCACTCCAGTCGGCTGGCTCCACAAAGGTCCTGTCGACAAACCCACAGGCGGTGGCCACTGGAGCGTCGTCACCGGCTTCACCCCAACCCATTTCATCCACAACGACCCAAACGGAGACGCCGATCTAGTAAACGGCGGCTATACAAGCCATAAAGGTGGCGCCGCAATTGCATATTCCCGCAAAAACTGGTTGAAGCGCTGGCTCGTGGACGGCCCGGATTCGGGCTGGTACCTGAAAATTCGCCCCGCCTAACCATGCGCCCCTTTGAACAATCCGTCGAGCACCAGCTCACCCAAAATGCCCAAGACCGTTGGCTCCGCCAGCGCTACGAACAAAAGGACTGGAACGGCCTCCTCGAAGCCGCCCTGCTCCTCAACACGCTCTACCACATGGAGCGCACCAAGGTGAATTGGGCCATCCACGAAGCCGCCGACAACCTCTCCGAACTCTGCGGCTACGACCGCGACTGAGCCAGCCCGGTATAGAGGCTATGCATTTCGTGCATAGGCTCGTTACGCCCATCCTCAAAGTACATCCAATCCAGCTTGTCCTGCCTAGCTTGCTGGCGCAAAACTTCAGCTACCGCTTCCTGGCGGATCTGCACAACATTTTCAGTCATTTTTCAGGCGATTGCTTGGCGTTTTTAAGGTGGCGTTTTTTCAACAACCCAGGACTGGTATGCGACCGCGCCAGTTCAGGTTTGGCTGAAGGCTGTGCAATCTCCACTTTGGCATTTTTGTACCGGAATTTTGCCCAATGAATTGCCTCCTGGATGGTCTTAGCCCGGACTAGATCCCGCATGGGACCTTGACCGGGCAACCAAATAACCAGCTCGAAGTAGTTATCTGCACCGGAACGTTCTGTCATTTGCGTGTGACGGCCCAGCTTCTCGGGTAGTTGGGCTCAGTAACGCTATGGACACTAACAAAACCACCGAGGCATTTAGCCACAATTCGCGCCGCCTCGACAGCCCGCTCATAAGTGACCCACGATCCAGCATCCTCTTGGTTGGACGTGAGCCCAATCCCATCTCCTGTCTGTTCGTACGTTGCCGTGACGTACTGGCTACCAGCCATTACCACAAACCTCGTCATGGCCTTACCCCGAAACTACTGTGAAACAGTAGCCCAAACCTTGAATAAGCCGCAGATTTATTAAAGTTTGTGACTGCGTCTCATGAGTCTTCCTTGGAACGCTGGCGCCCCTCTACTCGCCGCTTTACTGAATCCGCCCACGCTGCCCTATCTGCTGCTTCAGCTGCCTTGTACTCCGACGCCGGCAGCATCTTCTCCAGCATGATGTACACCATCTCCCGCATCAACGCCGTGGTGCGCTTGCCTTCCCGCGAAGCCAACCGGTCCAGCAACGCATACCGGTTTTGGTCCAACAGAATCTGGCAGTACAACTTCCTCCCGTGCTGGAGCGGCATAACATACGGTCTACTCTGCTACACAATAGCACTACCACCGCGCTGGGGCGTCGACATACTTGCGCCAGCCACTGGCTTCAGCCGTCCGCGCCTTCCCTCGTTGCTTGGCGCATCCGGCTCGAATCCCCCTGGCCCACTCCAAAAAAGCAGCGGCCCTATGAAGATCGGCGGTTTTAGCCCGCCGAATCTCGTCATAGAGCCACTGGAGCACCAGTTCCCGGCCGGTCTTCGACCTTGGACTCATGAGACTCACATTGCTACCAGTCATCCTCCTTCGTCAATCTGACCATCCTCAGGCCCGGCCATAGTTCCCGGATTGTATGGTGCGCTTGGGTCATACTATCTGCCATGATCGTGGCTTTTTGCAGCAAACCACCTGGCGTACGCAATAACGCCACGTAATTACATGGTGCGTACCTCATTTCGCCTCCACCCAAGAGTCGCCGACTTTAGCCTCAGCCAACGCTGGAACAGCATCAAGCCATTTCGCTTCAGCCTCCTGCATCACTCCAGCTAACTGGAGCGCCCAGACTTCAGCGTGTTCTTCACGAACGAGAAGAACAACTTCGTCATGAATGACACCTGCGAGGCGGACCACTTCTTCGCCATCAGCTTTTAACAGTGGCCAAAGTTTGCCAAGGGTTCGCTTGAGCACGGCCGCACCAGCCCCTTGGATCGGGGTGTTACATCGCACCGTGAGCGAGTTGTGGTCTCCCGGAAGAAACCGCCTGAGCCCGGAGAGACGAATCCTGATCGCGGCATTGCCTTTAGCCGCATCAGCCAATCGAGCATTTTCGCGTTGCCACCCGCTAATTCCTTTATACGCAGCGTGGAACTTTGCTCGGATTTCTGCAGCTTCATCAAGATCCATTTGTATCCCCATTCCTGCTGCATAATTACGCAGTCCTCTTGCTCCCGATCCATACAGCAAACCGAAATTCGCAGACTTACTAACTTGGCGCATATCTTTCGTGACTTCGCTTTCAGAAACTCCATAAATTTGCATCGCAGTTAATGTATGCAAGTCCATCCCATCCTGGAACGCTTTAATCATCAAAGCGTCCTCGGCCTCGGCTGCTGCCAGCCTCAGCTCCATCTGGGCGTAGTCCGCAACCACCAGTTTCCACCCGCCTGGAGCTTTTACACACGCCCGAAACCTTGAATCTCTTGGAATTTGCTGCAGGTTTGGACTGAGACACGACATACGCCCGGTGTCCGCCCCAAGCTGCATGTAGCTAGCACGGATAAACCCGTTCGGCTCCAAGTGTTTGAGCAGTGCCTCCACCATTTGACGCCGCTTCTCTACCCGCTTCCATGCCAGATAATCCGCCACCACTTTGTGGTCCCCGGCATACTCCCGCAATGCCTGCCGACTGGCGCTGGCCTTGCCATCTGTCCCAACCGGCTGCCGCCCCAGCAAAGCCGTAAATACATCCAGCAGTTGCTTGGGACTGTTGAGATTAAAACCGGCCTCCTGCTTAGTGCCCGCTCGAACCGACCCCGTTGCTTTTGATCTCAAATTCAAGCCACCATCAGGATCACGCGGTAGTTTTTTATGGTTTGGCAACGCGGCATCCAATGCCTCCACAAACTCTGCTCCAAGGCGAGCATGGTCTTCCTTCAAATCCTGTTGGAGCGTTTCTAGTGACGTGCGATCAAACGGCAGGCCGGTTCGCCAAAGCTGCGCCATCGCCGGCAACGCCTTGCACTCCAGAAACCATGCCTTGTGCAGATTCCCCTCAGCCATCCGCTGATTGATCGGCCCATCCAACTGGGTCAACAACTGCACGTCATACGCCGCATACTCCAACTGGCTCGGCGTCAGATCCTGGCTCCAGTCACTCTTCTGTTCTTCCTTCGAGATCTCCAGCTGGAGATACCGCTTAACCACATGCTGCAGACCGTGCTTCACGTTCAGCAGCCCGTTGGTCAAGATCCGACTGGCCAGCATGGTGCAGAGCACCTCCCCCTCGGGGTAAATCTCGTGTTCCTGCAGCCATCCCAAATCAAAAACAGCATTGTGTGCCAGCCAGTAACGCTTGGTCGCAAAAAACTCTTCCAGTTCAATCCAGTGGTGATCTTCCAATTCCCAGCAGTCAATAACCACTGGTTCACGATCCAACGCCGCTAACTGCAATAACCGTAACCCGCCAAATTTCGGCTGGAGCTGGGTCGTCTCACAGTCAAACGCAACCGTCGTGGCATTAAACATCGTGTGCAGATGCTCAATGCCGAGCAGATACTCAAACTTTGCCATCAGCTGTGCATCCCCACGTGAAAAGCACGGGCAATTTCGTGAAGCTCAGATTGAGTCACAGGAGGTTCACCCCCATGGTTATCCCACAAATGCTTAGGCGTCGGATCGTATTCGATGGAGTCAATGCACTGCTCAAGTACAGGCAAAAGCTCATCCTCGATCAACGCAAACAAATCCAGCGGAATATGCATATCCTGCATAGCCCGTGCGCCATCGCGCTTGATTACAACTTCGAGCCGTCGCTGGAAGTCAGCGATCAACTCAGAGACCTTGGCAAAATCGTTCATGGTGCCTGGTGGGGCGACTACTTCAGTAGTGTAGCACAGTAGCCCGGCTACAGCTGTCGGAAAAGCGAACAATCTGTAGCAAAGTCGCCGCCGGCATCAGGAAACCCGAAATCGCACCGGCTGTCCCCGCGCCAGTGAACGCACTGCTCACAGACATACCGTCCACCGGTCCGCAGTTTCCGCCCCTTTTGCTGGAGCTTTTTGTAGACCTCGCAGTAGGTCTTCCCGTGCCGCACCAAATCAATGGCCTGGCGCGTCACCCCGTATTTTTCCGCCAAGGTCGCCGAACTCTTTTCCGACAGCATGACGTAAACAGCCTGGCGCATCGTCAGCACTCGCCTTTCTGGGGCTTTACGTCGCACCAGTCGAACCCGCCGGTCGCAAGCGCCCTCATAAAACACAGTCCACCGATACCCGCAGGCTAGGCATTTATATCTACGCCTCCGAGCGCCATCGGCCCGCTTGCGACTTTCCAGGACCGTAACTCGATTCAAACTACATGCTGGACAGTTCATCCCCAATTTCCTGGAACGCATCACCCACCGTGTTGGCATGAAAGCCGCAAGCCTGCAAAAAGTCGGCAAACACTGCCACGACTTCGCTGGCCAAAATCCCTTTGGTCTTGACAGAAAGCGCCGTATTGATCTGGGCGCTCTCGTCAAAACGCAACATTTCAAATTTGTACTGATCAGGTGCCACGGTACTGCTCGGATTCAAGTTTGCTAATCAGTCTGTCCAAATACCAGCGACATTTCTTGGCATCCTGGAGCGAGTTGTCTTTCAACCACAAACGGCTGACGTATTTGATGACTTGCCACTGCAAACCACCAACCACCGCATCTGGAGCGTCAACAACACAATCCTCGATGAAGTCAATCACTTCCACACGCCCCCGCGTGTAATGCGGGGGATGGGATACCATATCGCTCACGGCTTCGCTCCAGTGACTTTTTGATCGAAGTTGTACCGGCCAGTAATCGAGTAATCCTCGGCCGGTGTCTGGGACATCCGGTGAAACACCATCTGCCCGATCCGCATCTCAGGCCACAACTTGACCGGATGCAATTGCCGAGCATTTTGCAGCTCCAGCGTCAACTTGGAACCTTGCCAACCCGGATCGCAGTAGCCCGCCATCAGGTGCTCAATTCCTTGTCTTGCCCTGGAACTCTTCAGTGCAAACTGTCCCGCCAGAAACGATGGAAAGAAAAAAGTCTCCACCGTCTCGGCCAGCACAAACTCCCCCGGCGGGAGTAAAAACGGCCGATCCTCGGTGTAACCCGCGAGCGAAAACTCCCGCAGTTCAGGACCGGCCTCCCACTCCACCAGCAGATTTTGCCCCAGCCTCACATCAAGACTGGCGGGATTGATCATCGCTGGGTTGAACGGATCAACAAGGCCCTCAGTACAGAGGGCCAGGATCTCAACGTCACACAAGATCATGCTTGGATCGTCAATGCAGCCGACTGATTCAGATCCACCTGTTTCCAGGTCTTGCCCCACTTGATCGCATTGATAGTGCTGAGATGCACTTTGTAATCACGGCTGATTGCACTGGCACCTTCACCAGTCGCCAGCCGACGCTTGATCTCCAGCACTTGCTTGGTATTCAGCGCTTTATACCCTCTCTTGCGGCGAGACACACGAGTCTTAACTTGAGACTTCGCTTGCTTACGCGGTGCGGGGGTAGCAACTTTGCTACTGGCCAGCTCGAAGTTGACGGTCTGGGACGCCTCCATCACGGAGCGCAGTTCGCCGAGGTGTTCTTCGATGGTCTTGATGCTGTCCGCCAGAAGGCGTACTTGTGTATCAGAGAGAATGGTGAGCATAGTGCTGAGAAAAGCGTTGGTACTGTACTACCTAAGAGGTGTGATAGGGGTGTTGTGAGCGAAGCTGCAACAGAACTGCCTCAGGCAGTTTGAGCAGTTCGTGGATAGCTACCCGTGCCAGCACGGTGTGGTTGATGCTTTCTGTTGCATCAAACGCATCAACCAGCCGAGTAATCAGCTGGGTCAGATCGTGTGGAACAACCCAGCTGGTATCCATAGGGATCGGTTCGGTGCCGTAATCCCAGTCGTCGTAAGACGCCTCGTTTCTAATAGTCCTCGCCGTCGTCCTCCCAGTCAGAAGCATCAAGGATCTCCCAGTTTTGGATGCGGTTGCTGAACATGCGTCGGACTCCAGCATCGGTCGCAGGGATTACGTCGTCTTCACAAAGGTAGAAGGAGCCTCGGCACACAGCAGGACCCCATTCGGCCGGTTCTTCGTGGCTTTGGTGGCGCCTAAGCACCATCTGCTCCACAACGGCCTCGCACTCCACAAGACCATCGGGGCGGAAAGCAAGATCAAGGATTTCAACGATCTCAGACTCCATAAGACACCTCCTGGGCAGTCTGGTAACCCATAAGGTCCTCCATCCATTCGTCCCAGGTCATTTTCAGGAATTGCTCCAGCTCATCCAGTTGCTGCAGCTGGTACTCGTCGTAAGTCGGCTCGAAGCCGTTTGCCCTGGCGCGTTCGATGGATTGTTCGATGTGGTACCGGCCCCAGCGCACGGCGAAGTACCACGTGCTGAGCCTGTCCGTCGGAAGGGTGGTGTTGGTGGCCATAGTCCTTGAGTAGTAGGGAAGCGATGGAGCAGTTGCCTGCCCCCTCGATCACTACCCTTGCACAGAACAAGCAGTCTGCCTAGTAGGCCGGTTGTAAAACTTCACACTCGGGGCTGTTGGGCTTCCAGTTCGGCCGCCAGCACAGCAGCCGAACGCAGCATCGTGCTGAGACTCATGGGACTCATGTCTTTCCAGCAGGCGTATCGGATGGCACGCCGGCATCCCATGCTGATGTTGCCGCCGCCAAGAGTGCGGGCCGCCTCGATCTCCTCACGGGTCATCCTGAGATTGACCGTAAAGTTGCGGCCCTTGCCTTTGGGGCGACGGTCACTCTTTGTTGCGGGGGATTCCAAGCGCTTCGGGCGGATAAACGGACATTACGGATACGTCGGCCCCCTGGCGCAGAGCCTGCCCAACCGTGTAGTGGAAAATGGTGCGGGCGTCGTCGCACTCCATGATGGAAAACTCGTCGACTTCGACGGTGCGGCCTTGCTTGAACCAGCTGGTCCGCACCACGGCAAACACCTCGTCCGGGATGGGACCGTTGGTCAGCGCCAACGTGGGACGCCTGGGCGGTCTCGGCGGTCTCGGTTCAGTCTTGGTCTTAGACACCGGATCCCTCCAAAGCAACCAAGAGGCTGCTCGAAGCAGCCCCAAAAACAGGTTAGGCAATTTAGGCGATATCCTCATCGTTAAAATTTAGAAGCGTTCCACGGCGCTCTAAGTATCGAGCTTGATCTTCAGTTGTGCTTTTTTCAAATTCTTTTTTAAGCACCTGTTCTTTGAATTTACTTAAAAGTTCGGTATATTTTGGATGTCCGGGTGTGTAAGCAGTTTTGTTAATATCCCAAGCAATTCGTATAGTTTTACAGTCGCTACAATAGGTTAGAGGTGATTCTCTAATTTCAGTTTTTAATTCTGCTGGTTCAGCCGTACAGTTTTTAAAACGTGGATCGGCATTAAACATACGCGCATATAAAGCTGCAAATTTTGAAACAAAAAATTTTTTATTGAAAGTAGAATTTAGTTCTTCCGTTAATCCGTATATTCCGTATTTATTTATTGCGTGCATAACGTCTTGTCCCTGCATATTACCATTATACGGTGCTCTCCAGTTTAATTCTCGGATGTCCCCATGCAATAACGCATACGCTGTATAGGCAAAAAAGTGATAATACTGAGGTTTAGGTGAATAAGTTTTTCCTTTTCGTGTAGTTGTTTTAGTTTCGCCAGTTCCCGGATCAATTTCTATCTTTGTTTTATCCGGGTGACTGCAACCATAGATTTGCTTTAACAAATCAAACATTATACCTTTTTTATATCTTACTGCGCTTTCGTAATCATTTTCTTCTTTAATAACTTTTAGACATTGTTTAGGGAGATTGTCGAGATCCTGCACATAGTCAGGGTCGTACCACTCGGACTCCATGCGAACACGTACTGTGTTCACAAACTCTTGCGGATAAGGCATAATAAATTTGTGTTTCGGGGGAAACACCAAAGAAGGCCCCGGTCTGGGGCCTTTTTAGTGCTGCTACACAGTAGCATAAAAAGACGGACCGTTTTAATTTTTTAATCCCAGAACGCGGCAGCCTCCTCGAAGGTCGACTTGGTTGCCGGTTCCACGGGCAAAACCCTATTCACACGGGGGTCACCGGAAAACTCGAAATTGCTTGCGGCGCAAGGTGTTTGAGTTTTCCGGTGGCTTTCGGAAAAGTCCCCTTTCGGAAAAGTCCCTGGCTCGTTCTGCGTCCCATGCGTCTCGTCCGCCGTATCCGCTACCGAACCAGGGTCAGGACTTTTCCGAAACTGGACTTTTCCGGTACCTTTCGGAAAACTCAAATCCCGCTCCAGGACAGGAGTTTCGAGTTTTCCGGTGGATTTACCCGAGTCCCCCCGCGTGAGAGAGATAAATCCTGGAACTTTTTCTGCCTTGGCGCAGTAGTACGCAGGCGGCCTCCCCTTGAAGCTCACCCCCTTAGG
>Ga0194123_10001731_pt1 | contig 31269 bp, 34 predicted proteins | sample TA2MahsurfametaG_5_FD_155479 | JGI IMG/M metagenome (GOLD analysis project Ga0194123, IMG submission 155479) | Freshwater microbial communities from Lake Tanganyika, Tanzania - TA2015023 Mahale A surface | ecosystem: Environmental > Aquatic > Freshwater > Lake | place: Tanzania: Lake Tanganyika... | reverse complement strand
CTGTCGTTCTGGCAAATAGCAGTTAGAGAATTAACTACCAAAATTGTCAATAAAAGAAATTTTTTGAAGTTCATTTTTATTTTGATTTAATTATTAAATGCCCTAACGGTTGGCAGCTTGGCGTAGTTGGCGATTTTCACCACAAATGTTGATGCGGAGAACCAAAGTTTGATTAACCACAAATGTGTCTGCGGAGCACTGAACCGCCACTTTTGCCAAACCCGTGTTATGTGCCGTATTTATTCAATTCGTCTATTTTTAAAGTTGTTATCAAATAATTTGTCAAGAGTTGTTGTGTGTCTATTTACAATAATCAGTTTGGTTTTGTCTTGCAAATTTACCGTGTAAGCAAATTCTTTATGTTCTTTGTATTTCCAATTTTTCAGTTCAGGAAAGGTCGCTTTTACTAATTTAAGTCTGTTTTTATTGTCAGATGATATGATAATAACTTTTATTATTGGCGTTTCTTTCATTCGTTCCAAACTGCTTTGGCTAATTGGTGTCTGAGATAGATAAAACTTGAATAGCGATAGTTTTTATTGAAGTAATTTAAGTCGTCCGCATTGTCTGTAATTACATAACGATTGGTAAATAGGTTGTCCAATTCGTTTGTCCAATCAGAAAAATTACTGTCATACGAAGTAATGTATTTATCTATGAAATCCTTGTCGATTTGTTTGTTTTGTGTCAGATATTCCTTGACGATAGGATAAATCTGTTTGGCCATCAAGTTGATGTATTTTACATTATACCAATTGTATGTCGGCAACGAAAAGCCGGTCGGCAAGGACAATACCAAAAACTGGCGCAGGAACGATCTTATCAGGAGGTGGGGGAGGGCGGACTCCGATTTTGGGTGAACCTGACCGATTATCTGGACACCGGACTTTTTCTGGATCACCGGATCACGCGGGAGTTGGTTCGACAGTCGGCCAACAACAAACGCGTCTTGAACCTGTTCGCCTACACCGGTTCGTTTTCGGTGTATGCTGCTGCCGGCGTAGCCATTGAAGTATGTACGGTCGATCTTTCAAATACCTACCTGGATTGGTCAGCCCGCAACCTGCAACTCAACGGATTCAATGGGGATAAATACTCGTATGTAGCAGCCGATGTAAAAGCCTATTTGCCCACGGTGGCAGCGGATCGATACGACCTGATCATACTGGATCCGCCCACCTTTAGCAACAGCCAGCGGATGGAGGATGTGTTGGATCTGCAACGCGATCATGTATTCCTGATCCGTAATTGCTTGCGGATCTTGTCGCCCGGCGGAAAATTATTTTTTAGCACCAACTGCCGCACCTTTCAATTGGATGCGAAGGCGCTACCGGAGGCCACGATCAAAGACATTACACGGGCGACAACGGCCTTTGATTTTGAGGGACGGCTCGACCGGCTTTGTTATCTCATTACCCGAGCTGACTGATCAGAGGGTTTTGAGTACGTCGTTCATGCTGCGAACGGCATCGGCGCTTTTTTGGAAGGCTGCTTTTTCGGATTCGTTGAGATCGAAGTCCAAAATTCTCTCCCATCCATTTTTTCCGATGATCACGGGTACGCCGAGGCAAATATCTTTTTGTCCGTACTCACCTTCCAGCGATACGCAGCAGGTGAACAGTTTCTTTTCATCTCGCAGGATCGATTCGACCAGTGCGGCTCCGGCGGCACCGGGTGCATACCAGGCTGAGGTACCGATCAGGGCCGTGAGGGTGGCGCCACCAACCATCGTGTCTTTCACGATCTTTTCTTGTTGTTCGGTACTGAGGTAGCGTGATACCGGGGTGCTGTTCCAGGTTGCGTGACGGATCAGGGGGATCATGGTAGTATCGCCGTGACCACCTACAACGACGGCATTAAGGTCGGCCGGCGAACAACCCAGGTGCTGGCTGAGTTGATATTTGAAACGGGCGCTGTCGAGCGTTCCACCCATTCCGATGATGCGGTGTTTGGGAAGGTTGGTCGACTGCAGGGCCAAATAGGTCATCGTATCCATCGGATTGCTGATGACAATGATGATGGCGTTGGGAGAATGTTTGAGAACGTTTTCGCAAACGGTTTTTACGATCCCGGTATTTACACCGATCAGTTCTTCGCGGGTCATACCCGGCTTGCGGGGGAGTCCGGAAGTGATCACCACCACATCGCTGCCGGCGGTTTTGGAATAATCGTTGGTCGATCCAGTGATCTTGGTGTCAAATCCAAGCAGGGTGGCGGTCTGCATCATGTCCTGTGCTTTTCCTTCGGCAATTCCTTCTTTGATGTCGAGCAGCACCAGTTCATTGCAGAGTTCTTTGAGGGCGATGTTGTCGGCACAAGTGGCTCCTACGGCCCCGGCCCCGATCACGGTTACTTTCATGAGTATTTTTATTTGAGGTGTAGTGGTAAAATATCGCCGCAAAGGTAATTCTTTCGGGCTTTGCCATCCCCCCGAGAGGGGTTATCTTTGCGCCTCAATTCAGCATTATGGCAAGTACAGCAGACATCAGCCGGGGGTTGATCATCAAATTGGATGGCAGTCTTTATTCGGTGGTGGAATTTGGGGAAAACAAAACGGCCCGGGCGGCTGCCAAGGTTTGGGCCAAGCTCAAGGGGGTGGATAACAACCGCACCATTGAGAAAACCTGGAACTCGGGCGATACGATCTTCCCCGTGCGGGTAGAGCGCAAGAGCTACACTTTCTTATATAAAGACGATACCGGATATAATTTCATGGATACCGAAACTTTCGAGCAGGTGGCCTTGCAGGAGAACCTGATCGATGCTCCGCAGTTTTTAAAAGATGGCGGGGAGTGCAGCGTGCTATTTAATACCGAAACCGAACAACCCATGAGTGCCGAGTTGCCGGACAAGATCGTGCTGCAGGTAACGTATACCGAGCCCGGTCTCAAAGGGGATACGGCTACCCGTACGCTGAAGCCTGCCAAGGTAGAGACCGGTGCGAGTGTAAGTGTGCCTTTGTTTGTGAATGAAGGGGAGCTGATCCGGGTCAATACCAAGACCGGCGAGTACGTGGAGCGGGTCAAGGAGTGATCGAACAAATTTTTGAAGTAGGCCTAAAATCGTTGATTTTGGGCCTTTTTTTTGTGATTTTGGGCCAAAAATGGCTAAAAATTGAGCGAAATCGTTGGATTTTAGCTTAGTTGCCTACCTTAGCCCCCCGGCGATAAACATCGTCATAACCAAACCCAAAACGTGAAAAGCATGGACTTCAAACAGATCCAGGAGTTGATCAAGATGGTCAACAAATCCAATATTGGAGAGGTGACCATTGAGCAAAAAGATTTCAAAGTAACGGTCAAGCAGAAGGAGGACAACATCACACAGGTTGTTTCGGCGGCGCCGGTGATATCGACTCCTGCGGCTCCTGTTGCCATGGCGCCAGCTCCGGCAGCGGCGGCCCCTGCGGCGTCAGTACCCGCTACTCCCAAGGCTTCGGCGACGGCTGATGCGGGCAATCTGATCACGATCAAGAGTCCGATGATCGGCACATTCTATCGCAAGTCTGGTCCCGATAAACCCAATTTTGCCGAAGTGGGTACCGACATTGCGCCGGGCAAGGTGGTTTGCATCATTGAAGCCATGAAGTTGTTCAACGAGATCGAGAGTGAGGTGAAGGGCCGGGTGGTGAAGGTGTTGGTAGACGACGCCTCTCCCGTCGAGTTTGATCAACCTCTTTTCTTGGTAGAGCCAGCTTAATCTGTTTACCTCAAGTTAATTTATGTTCAAGAAGATATTGATCGCCAACCGAGGCGAGATCGCGTTACGTGTGATTCGCACGGCTCGGGAGATGGGCATTAAAACGGTGGCGGTGTATTCAACGGCCGACCGGGATAGTTTGCATGTAAAGTTTGCCGATGAGGCAGTTTGTATTGGCAAGCCACATGGTGCCGATTCGTATTTGAACATTCCACACATCATGGCCGCCGCGGAGATCACGAATGCGGATGCCATTCACCCGGGCTATGGATTTTTAGCGGAGAACGCCAAGTTCGCCGACATCTGTGCCAAGCACGGGATCAAGTTTATTGGTCCCACCCCCGACATGATCAACCGCATGGGCGATAAGATCACGGCCAAGGAAACCATGATCAAGGCCGGAGTTCCGGTGGTACCCGGCGGACAGGGATTGTTGCAGAGTGTAGAGGAAGCTAAGGGGTTGGCCAAGGAGATGGGCTATCCGGTGATCTTGAAAGCCACGGCCGGTGGAGGAGGAAAGGGTATGCGCATTGTGTGGGAGGAGAAGGAGTTGGAAAAGGCGTATGATACGGCCAAGGCAGAAGCGTTGGCGTCATTTAAGAATGACGGGATTTACATGGAGAAATTCGTGGAGGAGCCGCGGCACATTGAAATACAGGTGGCGGGCGATCAATACGGAACGGTTTGTCATTTGAGTGAGCGGGATTGTTCCATTCAGCGTCGGCACCAGAAGTTGGTGGAGGAATCGCCTTCGCCGTTTATGACCGATGAGTTGCGGTTTAAAATGGGGGAGGCGGCTAAACAGGCTGCGGCGGCGATCAATTATGAGAGTGTGGGAACAATTGAGTTTTTGGTGGACAAGCACCGGAACTTCTATTTCATGGAGATGAACACCAGGATCCAGGTGGAGCATTGTGTCACGGAGGAGGTGATCAATTATGATTTGATCAAGGAACAGATTTTAATTGCCGCAGGGTATAAGATTTCGGGGCGCGATTATATTCCGCAGATGCATTCGATCGAGTGCCGGATCAATGCCGAGGATCCGTACAATGATTTTCGTCCCTCACCCGGCCGCATTACCGTGTTGCATCAGCCCGGCGGGCATGGGGTTCGGGTCGACAGCCACGCATACGCCGGTTACGTGATCCCCCCGTTCTACGATTCTATGATTGGAAAATTAATCACGGTAGCCCAAACCCGCCCCGAAGCCATCCAAACCATGTACCGCGCCCTCAGCGAGTATGTAATTGAAGGAGTCAAAACAACCATCCCTTTCCATCTTCAACTGATGCAAGACGAACGCTTCCGCAGCGGCGACTTCAACACCAAATTCCTCGAAAACTTCAAACTCGTCTAAAAAACTAAAAACTAAAAACTAAAAACTAACTACCCAAACTGACCAAACCATCCAAACTGTCCAAATTAATACCCCGCGACTGCATCCTCCCCTCTTCTATCCGCCACCGCTTCTCTCTTCCCATCGGGTCGCACTAAGATAATTTCACTGCGTCCAATTCCTCCTCGTTCCTTTCCCATCAGGTATCCCATGGCTTTCATTGCTTCGGTGGTTTTGGGCAAAAATCCTTTTTCCGTAATGAGTTCATCGGGTAGCCATTGATGGTGAAATTTTGGTTTGTTGATGGCGTCGTCGGCGTTCATTCCGAATTCAATAATGTTGATGATGTTTTGAAAGACCTGTGTGGGGATGGTGGTGCCGCCGGGTGTTCCCACAACGATGAAGGGTTTGTTGTCCTTCAATACGATGGTAGGTGTCATGGAGCTGAGCATACGTTTGCCCGGGTGAATGGCGTTGGCGTCTCCACCGATGGCACCAAACATGTTGGGCACGCCGGGTTTGATGCTGAAATCGTCCATTTCATTGTTGAGGAAAAATCCGGAGCCACCTACAACGGTTTTTGAACCGTAGGATCCGTTTAAGGTAGTGGTGACGGCCACGGCGTTTCCTTCGCCGTCGATCACGCTGAGGTGTGTGGTTTCCTCGCTTTCATGAAAATTGACATTACCGGGTTCAAGGGATGTGGAAGGGGTAGGGGCATCGGGTCGGTAACTGCTCATGCGCATCTTCAGGTATTCGGGGTCGGTTAGTTTGCTCACGGGCACCGGATAGAAATCGGCATCGCCCATGTATTTGCTTCGGTCGGCAAAGGCCCGGCGCATCACCTCCGTCATCAGTTGCACGGCGGCGGGCGATTGAAATCCCATCGCACCCAAGTTGCGGTCCTCTACCATTTTCATCATTTGATGCAGCAGCAACCCGCCGCTGCTGGGCATGGGCATGCTCACGATTCGGTATCCTTTGTAATCGAATTCGTGTGGGGTGCGCCATTTGGCTACGTAATTTTTCAGGTCCTGTTCCGTGATCAATCCGTTTCCTCTTTTCATTTCGGCTACGATCAGTTTTGCCGTTTCGCCTTCGTAGAATCCGGCTTTTCCATTTTTTTGCATGCGTTTCAGGGTAGCGGCTAAATCGGATTGGATCAGGGTGTCGCCGGCTTTCCAGGGGACAGACCGGTAGAACACCGGCATCACGGTGTTATTTTTTTTGAGATTGCCTTGCAGGTAGTTCAGCGAGTTGGCTTCGCTTTCGGTGATCGCAAATCCCTTTTCAGCCAGTTCAATGGCGGGTTGGATCAGTAAGGCGAATGGGAGTTTGGCGTATTTATGTGATTCAAACAAACCGGCCACGGTACCGGGAATGCCGGAGGCGAGATGTCCGTTTTGACTTTTTTGTGTACTGGCCACGCCAGCTGAGTCGATATACATATCTCGGGTAGCTGCGCCCGGAGCCATTTCGCGGTAATCCAGTGCGAGCCGATTACCATCGGCTAATTGGGCAACCATAAATCCGCCTCCACCCAAATTTCCAGCGTTGGGATAAACGACTGCCAGGGCCAGTTGTGTGGCAATGGTGGCATCCACGGCGTTCCCACCCATTTTGAGGATAAGAAGTCCGGCTTCCGAGGCCAACGGATGCGCAGAGACCACCGCCCCTTTATCCACCACCATTTTTTTGGTGATCGTGTATTGATAGGGTTGATTCTTTTCAGTGAAGACCTGGCCAGAGGCATTGGGCAGGAAAAACATCAAAAAAAGAATTCCGGTCAGGAATCGCATGGTCATACCAGTAGTTTCCGGCTAAACTAAGAAAATGTATCGAGGCAGGGGTAGAAAGCCCCCGCATTCAGTAAATTGCCCGCCTAAATCGACTGCATGCTACGTTCCCTTTTTGCCCTGAGCCGTGTGCTCCTTTTTTTCGTAATGGTTTTAACTGTTTGTCTGTCTGCATCTGCTCAAGAGCTGACCAACCCGGCGGCTTTTTTAGGGTATGGAGTCGGACAACGATTCACTCCCCATCATAAGCTGGTGAGCTATTTTGAGAAAGTCGCCCAACAAGCCCCCGATCGCGTAAAGTTGATTCCCTACGGAACAACCAATGAGGGCCGTCCGCTGCTAGTGGCGGCAGTTAGTACGCCGGCTAATCTGGAGCGACTGGAGTCTATCCGAATGAATAATCTTCGCTTGGCCAATGTGGCACGCGACCGGGCTGCGGCCATTGAAGCCGGTGCCCCCGCCATCGTTTGGCTGAGTTACAACGTTCACGGAAACGAAGCTTCTTCCTCCGAGGCATCGTTGCTCACCTTGTATACATTGGTCTTGCAACGCGATATCGCCGTACAACGTTGGTTGAGCAATACCGTGGTGCTGATCGATCCCTGTCTGAATCCAGATGGCCGCGACCGCTACGTCAACTGGTATAACAACATGCTGGGCGCCGCGTACAATCCGTTGGCAAATGCGCGCGAACACCGAGAGCCCTGGCCGGGTGGACGAACCAATCATTATTATTTTGACCTCAACCGCGACTGGGCCTGGCAGGTGCAAACCGAGACCCGGCAACGCATGAAACTCTACCACGAATGGATGCCACAAGTGCATGTTGATTTTCATGAGCAGGGGTATAATGAGCCGTATTATTTTGCTCCCGCCGCCGAGCCCTATCATGAAGTCGTTACGCCCTGGCAGCGAAATTTTCAAGAGCTGATCGGAAAAAATCATGCCCGCTATTTTGATTCGAATGGCTGGCTTTATTTCACCAAACAGGTTTTTGATTTGCTCTATCCCTCTTATGGCGATACTTATCCGACCTACAATGGATCTATCGGCATGACCTATGAACAAGGTGGCATCGGTGCGGGATTGGGGGTGATCAACAAAGACGGCGATACCCTTACACTGGTTGATCGGGCCCTACATCATTTTACCACCACCTTGAGCACGCTGGAGACGGCCGCCAATCAATCGGGTCGATTGATCGCAGAGTTCCGAAAATATTTTAATCAGGCCGTCAGTACCGGTCAGGGTATTTATAAATCCTACGTGATCCGTTCACAAGCAGGTGACGAATCGCGGCTGCGTTCGCTGCTCGAACTCTTGGACCGAAACGGTATTCGCTATGAACAGGCCATGACCGGCACGGCAAAAGGATTTCGGTATAGCAGTGGAAAAGAGGAGGCGTTCACGATGCAATCGAGCGACCTGATCATCTCCGCACTACAACCCCGCGCGGCCTTGCTCACCACTTTATTTGAACCGCGTACGCGGTTGTCGGATTCGGTCACCTACGACATCACGGCCTGGTCGCTTCCCTATGCATACGGATTGGAAGCCTATGCATGCAAAGACAAGATTGCGGCTCAGCCCTACGCAGCTCCTTCCGGTAAACCGACTTTTGTGCGGTCAACCTACGGATATGCCATTCCCTGGAACGGATTGGAAGCGGTTCGGCTGGCCACCGCCATCGGAAAATCCGGCATCCTGCTTCGATATGCCGAGCAGGCCTTCACGGTTGGCGGAAAAAATTTTGCGGCTGGAACCGTGCTGGTGCTCCCCACTTCCAACCAAAAATTGGGTGTACGTTTTCATGAATTGGTTCAGGAGGCAGCTTCTATGTCGAACGCTGCGCTGTTTCCCATCGCTACCGGTCTGGTGGAGTCGGGTTCAGATTTTGGCAGCGAAAAAGTCCGCAACTTTTCCCTGCCCCGGGTGGCCTTGTTGACAGGCGAAGGGATCGGTTCCAACGCAGTGGGCGAGATCTGGCATCATTTCGATCAGCAGTTGAACTATCCGATCAGTTTGATCAATCAATCCGACCTAAACCGAATGAGTTGGACACAGCTGGATGTGCTGATTCTGGCAGATGGTAATTATTCTTTTTTGTCTAACAAAGATCAGGCAGAGGCTTGCAAGAAATGGATTCAAGGAGGCGGGCGACTGATCGCACTCGAATCGGCCGTGACGCAACTGAGTGATTGGGGCATCAAGCTGCGGAAAGGGGACGAACCAAAGTCAACCGATTCCGTACAAACATCGAATTATGAAATGCGTGAGCGCGAGTCGGTATCGGGTATCACGCCCGGATCGATCTGGCTGGTACAACTCGATAACACCCATCCGCTGGCTTTCGGATATCCCAAGACATATTACACCTTGAAGATGGATGGGAATGTATTGGCGTCATTCAAAGAGGGTGGATGGAACGTGGGGGTTCTCAAAACCAACACACCCATCAACGGGTATGCGGGTAAGGAGTATCGTTCCAACCTATCGGAGGGCACGCTGTTTGGAGTGCAGCCCATGGGGCGCGGACAGATCGTATGTTTGGTCGACAATCCGCTCTTCCGAAGTTTTTGGGAAAACGGAAAATTGCTGTTAAGCAATGCCGTGTTTTTGGTGGGTCAATAATCCATAAGCATGCGTAAACTTTTTTTTCTGATTTTGTTTTTCCGTGGCATCGCGGTGGTAGCACAGTTGCCCGCCGCCGCGCCGGCATCCAAGATTTTGCACGAAATGGAAAAACTCAAGGTGCTGGGGTCGGTCCTTTACTTGGCAGCCCATCCGGATGATGAAAACACCCGGTTGATCACCTGGCTTGCCAATGAAAAAAAATATCGAACGGCTTATTTATCTCTTACCCGAGGCGATGGTGGGCAAAATCTTATTGGTGACGAGCAAGCCGTCGAGCTGGGCTTGATCCGAACCCAAGAATTACTGGCTGCCCGCCGAATCGATGGAGGCGAACAATTCTTTACCCGTGCCTATGATTTTGGTTATTCCAAAAAACCGGTAGAAACGTTTCGGATCTGGGAGAAGGATAGCATTCTGGCCGATGTGGTTTGGGTGATCCGTCGCTTTCAACCCGATGTGATCATCACCCGTTTCCCGGTAACAGGGGAAGGTGGACATGGTCATCATTCCGCATCCGCGATCTTGGCCAACGAGGCCTTTCAAGCCGCCGGCGACCCCACTCGCTTCCCCGAGCAACTGAAATATGTTACGGTATGGCAGGCCAAACGCATCTTGTGGAACACCTTCAATTTTGGCGGCACCAACACCACCGCTCCCGATCAGTTGAAAATTGATGTAGGCGGATTCAATCCTCTTTTGGGGAAAAGTTACGGAGAGATCGCGGCCGAGAGTCGATCGCAACACAAGAGCCAGGGCTTTGGCGTTCCTTCCACCCGAGGAGAGTCGTTTGAATATTTTAAGACTACCGGCGGAGCTGCCCCGCGAACCGATCTGTTCGATGACCTTCAGTCCGATTGGTCGCGCTTGCCACAATCTGTCGGCCTCGCCCAGCAACTCGATAGCCTCACCGCTCAATTCAATGTACAATACCCAGAGCGCTCACTGGAACGATTGCTTCAAATCCATGCCCGTATTTCAGCTCTTCCACCAAGCGGCTGGAAAGAATACAAATTGAATGCGCTGCGAAACATCATTTTTCAATGTGCGGGTCTCTATGCAGAGGCCATCACCGCGCAGCCAACCGTGGCGCACGGCGATACTCTTCGGTTTTCACTGAACCTGATCGCCCGGCGCGGTTTTCCTGTACAACTGCACTCGCTATGGTATAGCGACCGCGACACCACCCTCCATCATGCACTGCCGAGTAACCGCACGTATTCGCTGCCCGCGGCCATTCCGGTAAAACAAAGCTGGGGCATCACTCAGCCGTATTGGTTGCAAGCGCCGATGCAGGCGGGTCGATTTACAGTTGTGGATCCCTTGCAGGTGGGGTTACCCGAAAATCCAGCTCCGGTTCGGGTACGGGTCGGTTTCCGAATGGGCAATACGGATCTTTCGCTGGAGATTCCGGTCGTTCATAAATTCACGGATCCTGTTCGCGGCGAGGTATTTAAACCGCTGGTGGTTCGTCCCACCGTTGAACTCGATGCTGTGCAGGAATTGACTTTTATTTCGGGATCAAAAGCAAAAGGCGATCTGTCTTTCCGTTTGCAAGCCAATCAATCGCTGGAGGCCTCAAGCATTCGTGCCATTCAATCCGGCAATGCCACAGAACTCGAAAGTATTCCGGCAACAGAAAAAGGGAAGAGTCTGACTCGCACGCAGTCCCTTCCTCTCCAACCGGGCACCTATTCATTCGCGTTGTTTTCTGCTGCAGATAGAAAGATCTCGCAAGCAGGTAGACTTACGCGCATTGAATACGATCATGTTCCGGAGATCCATTATTTCCGGGCAGTGCCGCAACGAGTGGTTTCCATTGACTTGAAAACGCTGGGCAAGCGGGTTGGTTATATAGAAGGGGCGGGCGATAAAGTAGCGGAGGCCTTGGAGACGATGGGATATGAGGTGGTTCGGTTGGGAGAAAAAGAATTGAGTCGCAATGATCTTTCTTCCTTCGATGCGATCGTGACCGGGGTGCGGGCGTATAATACGCATGTTTGGTTAAACGATGCATATGGCCGATTGATGCGATATGTGGAGCAGGGTGGGAATTTAATCGTACAGTATAATACCAGCAGTCAGATCGGTCCGGTGCGTGCCCAGATCGGTCCCTATCCCTTCAACATCATCCGCTCCCGGATCACGGATGAAACGGCTGCGGTAACCTTTTTGGATCCGACGCATCCGGTATTCAATCGTCCGAATAAATTATTGGCCGGCGATTTTGAAAATTGGATCCAGGAGAGATCTGTTTACCATGGTGCAGATACAAGCGGACGCATGCTGCGCTTGTTATCCATGACCGATCCGGGCGAGAAACCCGAGGAGGGTGCATTGTTAATTGCCCGTTACGGGAAGGGTTGGTTTACGTATACGGGACTGGCCCTGTTTCGTCAGTTGCCGGCAGGCGTTCCGGGGGCGTACCGGTTGCTGGCGAATTTGATAGCCCTAAATGCACGCGCGAAAGAATGAACAGCGCATCCAAAAAGAGCAGGAGTGAGGTGGCTATGTGGCTGGCGATCGTATTGGGATTGGTCTTGGGGATACTGATCAAAAAGGTGCGGTTGGGTATTGTATTGGGACTGGTGATCGCGGGACTTATTGTGCTCACGGGTTGGATAAGAAGCAATCAAAAATAAAATCCTGCTATGGCAACATCGCATCCGAACGACAACTATCGAATTTGGTATACAGCCCTGATCGCGGTGCTGGTGTTGTTGATCTTACTGTTTCAGCGGTTTACTCATTTATTTTCCTGATTGACATATGCAACTACTGGACTGGATCGTATTGTGTGTGACCTTGGCGGGTGTGGTGTGGTATGGCATTCGGCAGAGCCGGAGCACGAAGGACCTGGATGGGTATTTTCGGTCCAATCAGAATTTGCCTTGGGGATTGGTTTTGTTAGGCATCATGGGCACGCAGGCATCGGCCATTACTTTTTTATCCGCACCGGGGCAGGGGTATACCGATGGCATGCGCTTTGTACAGTATTATTTCGGCATCCCGATCGCGATGATCGTGATCAGTGCGTTTTTTGTGCCTCGTTTTCGGCAGTGGAATGTATTTACGGCCTACGAGTATTTAGAGCATCGCTTTGATGGTAAGACGCGTACACTTACCTCCCTTTTATTTTTTTTGCAGCGGGGGTTGTCGACCGGCATCAGCATTTTCGCGCCATCGCTGATCTTATCCTCGTTGTTGGGTTGGAATATCTATTGGACGAATTTATTCATGGGAGGGTTATTGGTCATCTACACCATGAGTGGCGGGGCGCGTGCAGTAGCCTACACGCAGCAATTGCAGTTTGCCATTATTTTATTGGCGATGTTTTTAGCGGGATTTATCATGGTCCGGTTGATGCCGGATCAGGTAGGGTTTTTCGAGGCATTGGACATCAGCGGAAAGATGGGCAAGCTAAATGTCATAACCGATGGATTGAAAAATGGGCATTTTGATTGGTCGGACAACTACAACATCTGGAGCGGGGTGATCGGTGGATTCTTTTTGGCCTTGTCTTATTTTGGAACGGATCAGAGTCAGGTGGGTCGGTTTCTCACCGGTAAATCGATTCGGGAGGGTCGGCTGGGATTGTTGATGAACGGATTGGTGAAAGTGCCCATGCAATTTTTGATTTTGTTGGTGGGGGCTTTATTATTCAGTTATTATACGTTTGAGCGGGCACCCCTGATCTTCAACCGGGTTCAGCAGGAGCGCATGGAGCGTTCGGCTTATCGCGATTCGTTTCAGGTGGCGCAGATTCGATACGATTCCCTGTTGACGATCAAGAAAAATGTAGTGGAGCAATATGTACAGGCAGGCGGACAATCTTCCCTCACCGCCCAAGCGTATATTCCGCAGATGCAGGGTTTGCAGCGAGAATCGGATGCCATTCGTAAAACCGTTCGCGGTTGGTTGGATAAGAAAGTTGCGGGTGGTGATGGCAACGACACCAATTATATTTTCATTCGATTCGTGTTGGATCATTTACCCGTGGGGTTGGTGGGTTTATTGATCGCTATGATCTTTCTGGCTTCCTGGGGAAGCATAGCGGCGGCGATCAACTCCTTGGCGGCTTGTACGGTGGTAGATATGCATTTGCGGTTTTCCAGGTCGCCCGCTGAACGCGAGCAGGCTTACGGGCTTTCGCGGTGGTACACGTTGGGGTGGGGTGTTTTTTGTATTGTGGTGGCCATGTTCACCTACAATGTGGGGAACAGCTTGATCGAGGCGGTGAATATTTTGGGGTCCTTATTTTATGGAGTGATCTTGGGTGTTTTTTTGGTGGCACTGTTCATGCCCAGAGTTCGTTCTGCTTCGTCGGTTTTTTGGTCCTTAATCGTTGGCGAGTTGATCGTATTGGGCGTCTTTTTTTACGGGTATTTCTGGCCCGAGTCGTTCAAGTTGGGATTTCTCTGGTTAAATCCGGTGGGTGCGATCACGGTTGTGCTGTTGGCCTGGGTATTCAATGCGCTGGGTGGGCATAAAAAAACCCCGTCGAGCGACGGGGTTATCTGATCGATCAGAGTTGATCGGATCATTTATTCAGTTCGGCGATTAGTTTTTCATTCAGTTTTACATAATCATCGTTTTTGGCTTCGGCGGCGGCTTGTTTTGCTTTTTCCGCTTGTTCCAAGGCTTCTGCTTTTCTTCCAAGCTTCGCCAGGCATACGGCGCGTCGGTGCTGGATCCAAAATGCAGTTGGGTTTGATTCAATAGCCTTATCGAACCAACTCAGGGCTTGGTTGAGGTCCTTTCCATTATCCAGGTAGTACATCGCTGCGTTGAAATAAGGCGGTTTTTCGGCTTTCATGGCGGCATCGATACTGGCCATGATCTTGGCTTCGATCTCTGTTTTGATGGGAAGGGTCAATGTTTGCTTTTCCCAGCTGAGCACGAGGTTGCAAGTGGTGTTGGTGATGTCTTGCAAGGAAAGGGTAAAGGTTTCCGTGGAAGTTTTATTCTTTGTGACGGCAGCGTTTATGCGTACCACGTCTTGGTCTGCTTTGTAGTCGGCCGGACTCGTCACATTGGTTTGTTTGCTGAGGATGAAGATCCATTCTTTGGCACCGGGGATGCTCAGCAGTCCATATTTACCGGGTGCGATCGTTTTTCCGCCAATGATCACATCATCGGTGAAATTGATCGTGGTGGCGCTATTGGCACCGGTGCGCCATACTTGTCCATAGGGAATAAGATCGCCAAATACCTTCCGACCGCGTACGCCGGGTCGGGAGTAGGAGATTTCGATATTTCCCAGGCCAAAATCCTGCCGCAGTGTTTGTGCGGGGCTCGGGGCGGGAGTTTTGAGTTGAGCTTCGGTGAGCAGGGAGGCGGACATCATAAGTCCGGCTAAAAGTATGCGCTTCATATGGATGAAAGTTTTGGAACGCAAAGGTACTGCTAGAATCGTACACGGAGTTCTGCTCGTTTGGAGCTTTTGCCGGGGAGCCAGCTGGGTCCTTTTTTGAGCAGTTCGATGGCTTTTTCGTCATAAAACGTGCCAGCGGAATTAACCACCTGAATGTCTTGTGGCCTTCCGTCCTGTCCGATTGAAAAGGTGAGGTCAACGACCGGGTTAACTTGGGTATTGCTGGCGGTGGGGGCGGGCTGACGGTTGCGTTCAAGATAGGACTCATAGGCTTTCCACCCCCCCTCCGGGGTTGGGGCCTCCGATAAAATGGCATCGTTTTTGGTAACGACTATGGTCTCTTTGTTGGAGCGCTGGTTTGGTGGGGGTGCTGGTTTATCTTTTGTTTCGGATTCGACCATAGCATCGGTTGCAGGGGGCAACATTCGTATTTCATTTTCAACCGGTGCAGATGCGGGGTTTTGGGCAGTAATTGGCTGGGGATTGATTGGCTCAATTTTTTCGGCGGCAACGGGTGGTTTTTTTTCTTCGGAAGGGGGAGCAGATTGGGTTATCGGTGGCGCTGAATTGGTGGTGTTGGTCTCCTGAACCATAGGGGTTTGGGTAGGTTCTTTGGGACTATTGCTGGCTAATTGGGATTGATTTGGGTTGATCCAAAAGAAATAAGTCATCCAGGCCGCACCTGTCAAAACCAAGAACACCGCTGCGATCCGCAGCAGGGGTGCCATGGATCTGTTTTTGGGAAGGAAACGAATGGCCGCTTGGTTCTCCTCGACCCTTTCGTTGACCCATTGTTTCAAAAAATACAGTTCTGGCTCAGAACCCCGGGTGGCACTGTGATAACCCTCCAGTGCCTCTGCCAGGAGGGGATCTTCCAAGGACGCTTTTTCCAACGCATGGGCTTCTGCTGCAGAGAGTTCTCCCTTGCGGTAACGTTCCAGGTAGACACCGTCGTAAATGATCTTTTTATTCTGTTCCATGTCTTGTTGTTCAGTCGGTTACACTATTCATCTCGAATTAATTTTTCCATGCAGTTTCGCAAATTCCTTCTTCCGTTTTGGATCAGGCTACGCACTCGATTCCAGTCCATTCCACTGGATTCGGAGATCTCCTGGTAGGATTTTTCCTGCAGGTAGAAGGCTTCCACGGTTTGTCGTTGTTCTTCGCCCAGGGTTTCCAGGCAGCGCGACATTTGTTGCAGGTGTTGTTCTTTTTCCATTACGGCATTCAGATGCTCGGCTTCGACCGATTGCATAAGCTCATCAGGCAGGGGAATGGAGTTTTTGTTAAGGGGACTACGCAAATACATCAGGCAGTGGTTGCGTGCCAGTTGATGGAGCCAGGCCTTAAAATGGGTAACCTCGTGTTTTCGAAGTTTCAAGGTCAGTTCCTCGAATATGGCCATTACGCTGTCTTTGGCTAGTTCCGGGTCTTTTAGGTATTTGAGGCATACGCCATAGATCTGGTCCATGTACCGTTGGTACAGCTCGCCCAAGATCGTCAGGTCGCCGCTCTCCTTATACATGATCACAAGGTCGGCATCGGGTAGCCGTGAGGTCTCAATGTTTTTCAAGAAGGCCACTCCTAAATATACTGATTTGCGATTTGTGTAATGTGTTGCCTGTACTCATCTTGGGTTAAACACCCGCTATGGAAAAGAGAAACCCCTTGCAGATTCAGATTCCCGAGCCCTGTCAACAGTCATGGACGGAGATGAAACCCGCGGGCAACGGGCGATTTTGTTTGTCCTGTTCCAAAACCATCGTTGATTTTTCTACTTACACCGATGAGCAGTTGATCGGTTTTTTTACCGACCGAAAACCGGGCGAGGTAAGCGGTCGGTTTTCGAATCAGCAGCTCGGCAGGCCGCTCACCGCAGCCCGGCGCTGAATCAAATGGATGCAGGCCTTGGCTTCTTTGGTTTTACCTTTTTTGATCGGTTGCCGAGCCGAATCGCAGCAAATCGATACATTGGGTAAGCCGGTGCCACGCCCGGTCGAAGATATTCGAACCGAAGATCGTCGGGTTACGCTGGGGATTGTCATTTCTCCGGATTGGATTGAGAAACAGAAGCCGGAAGATCGTCGGAAAAAACAGGTAAATCCCCGTCACACCGATGTTCGCCGGGTAAAAGGGAAAATGGCCCTCCCCTCAAAAGGCAGAACTAAAGAGTAAAGGCCGGATGAAATTTGGAAAGGGTATCTCGTAGGAATTGGCGATCCAGATGCGTGTAGATTTCGGTGGTGGTGATGCTGGCATGGCCCAGCATTTCCTGTACGGCACGCAGATCGGCACCGCCCTCGATCAAGTGGGTGGCGAAGGAATGTCGAAAGGTATGTGGCGAGATGGTTTTTTGTATTCCGGCTGCTTGGGCCAGTGCTTTGATTATGTAGAAAACCATGACTCGTGACAGTTGTTTGCCTCTCTTATTGAGAAATACAAAATCTTCCTGGCCTTTTTGGATCGTCAGGTGACACCTTACGGTGTCGCGGTAGATCTCGAGGTATTTAATGGCACTGCTTCCGATGGGTATCAGCCGTTCTTTATCTCCTTTTCCGATCACGCGGATAAAACCCAGGTCGAGGTACAGCTGCGAGAGCCGTAGACCGATCAGTTCCGACACGCGAAGTCCGCAGCTATAAAGCGTTTCCAGCATGGCTTTGTTTCGGGTTCCTTCGGGTTTGCTTAGGTCGATTGACTGAATGAGTTGTTCGATTTCCTCGAAACTCAGTATATCGGGAAGGGCTCTTTTTTGTTTGGGCGTTTCCAGCAGGAGTGTGGGGTCCTCTTTCACGATCCCTTCGATAACGCAGTACTTGTAAAAGGTCCGGATGCCGGAGAGCATGCGGGATTGGGAGGAGGCACTCATGCCGAGTTCTGCAACCTGGCGGGCAAAGGCTTGCAGATGCTGCAGCCGGATGGTATTGGGTCCGCCGACCATCCCGGCCTCTTCCAAGTACCGGGTCAGGTGTTCCAGATCTCTGCCATAGGCAGCCACCGTGTGGTCGGCCAGCGATTTTTCCAATTGAAGGTAAGCCTTGAATCCTCGTTTGTAGGGTTCCCACATTTTTTACTTATCAATGGATTCCAGATCAATGCGTTTCTCGAGTTCTTCCCATTTATTCTGAATTTTGATACGTACCCAGATTCTTTGTGAGGTTATGTTGACCGAGTCGATGTATTCATGAATGTGATCGTGATCGATGGGAAGCTCCTCGCGGAAAGTCATCATGGTAAGGGTTCCTTTCTGGGTATGCTCGACAAAAATATTCCCCTGATCGGTGTAGGCAATAAGTTTTGGATCGATGTTGAATTTTGGATCGATTGCATTTATGCTTTTATTACGGATAGAAATGCTTTCCCGTTTGTCGAACGGAAGTTTGATCTGGTAGCCTCGTCCCGTACTACAGTCATTGAACAGGAGCCACGCCTTCTTGTTACCATCAAATATGCATCGGGTGTGACTGGCTTGAAGAGGGATGTCTTTCTTGAGAATGAATTTTAAGCTGATCTTTCGTAACACGCCCAGGCCATCATACGACCACAAAAGGGTATCCGGCCTGCATTCGTTGGGCACGATCGCAACCATCGGCACAGTAGGATGATCTGCAACAAATCGGATGGTGTCCTTTAAGCAGGTGGTGTCGCAAAGGGGGGCCGAGGTATTGCCGGATCCCCCACAATGGCTATGGGTCAGCCCGAGTAGGCCAATACAAAAAAGGGTGAGCAAGCGCATAAAAATGGTTGTCTCCAAATCTAAGCAATGCGTTCCATATGAAGAAGCCTTCTATCTTCGCGCCACATGAAAAGATCCATATCCCATCAATTCCAAGCGTATCGACCCCTTCTTCGGAAAAACAGAAGTTCCCTGCGACGGTTCTTGACCCGGTTGTCCAAAAATTCGCCCCGTGGACTGGATGCCCGCATCCGCTCTTTGGAACCGGGCGTGTGGAAGACGGTGGATTGTCTTTCTTGCGCGAATTGCTGCATCAGCATGACGCCCACCTATACGATCACCGATCGGCGTCGGATCGCCCGCTATTTAGGCCTGACGGTTGCGGCTTTTCAAAAAAAATATTTACGTCAAGAACGGGGGGGCGACCGCGATTGGCTCAATCGATCCAGACCCTGTCCTTTTCTGAATCGCTCCGACAACAAATGCCGCATCTACTCGGTGCGTCCGGCCGACTGTGCCGGATTTCCGCACTTGCGAAAACGTTTTGCGGATTATGCCCATGTGCACCATCAAAATGTGGAGGAATGCCAGGCTACCTTTGAATTGGTCCGTCGCTTGCAAGCTTCCCTGGCTCACCGGCTGAAATAGATATCCTCTCGAAAGAAAAAATCAATGCCTCCGTTTCGATGCCGCGTAATGGAGAGCAGGTCGTATCGAAGCCATCTATATTGGGGATGTGCGCGTAGAAATACCCCCGCGGCTACCTGCAGGTGCCGAAATTTTTTACACCGATACGCTTTCCTCCGGCCATCCATACTCGTGGCCATGGCGCGTCTTCACTTCAATGATATGCAAATACTTCTCCTTTCGGGCGATCAGGTCAATTTCCAGTTTTCCCATCCGCCAATTGCGGTGAAGGATCTCAAAGCCGTTGGCTTCCAGCCAATCGGCTGCCAGCGATTCGCCCCAGTTTCCAAAATCCTGATGCTCGGCCATTGATTATCTTTATGCAATACACCTCGCTGGCTACAAATTAGCCAAGGGATAAAACACGCATCGCTACGTATTATGCCCGGGATATTTCGGTTGAAAGGACAGATCAAACATTATGATTGGGGAGGAATGAACTTTCTGCCTGACTTATTGGGATTGTCCAATACGGCTCATCGTCCCCATGCCGAGTACTGGATGGGGATCCATCCCCAAGGTCCCGCACAACTTCTCTCGCCCGCCGGCGAAACATGTATGCTTAGCAAACTGGCACCCCAACTTCCCTTCTTGTTGAAGATCCTGGATGTACGCGACATGCTCTCCATTCAGGTGCATCCCACGAGGGCCATGGCCGGAGCGGATTTTGAGCGCGAGAATCAACTGGGCATCCCCCTGGATGCACCCACCCGAAACTACAAAGACCCCAACCACAAGCCCGAGCTGATGGTGGCCCTGAGTGAATTTTGGCTGTTGCATGGGTTTCGATCCCCCAATTCGCTAAAGGAGATCTTTTCAAAGCATCTATTCTTACATCCTTTGCAGCATCAATGGGAAAAAAATGGATACGCCGGATTGTACCGTTGGGTGATGGAACTTCCCCAGCCGGACGTAAACCAGTTGCTGGAAGCGCCGCTTCGGAAAATGATGGATGCCTATGGGTTGGGTAAGCTATCCAAATCCGACCCTTGTTTTTGGGCAGCCCGGGCGCATCAAACGTTTTCTCAAACGGGTCGGATCGATCGCGGGATCTTTTCGATTTTTTTATTCAACCTCGTCCGCCTCGAAAAAGGACAGGGGATCTTTCAGGGTGCTGGCGTGCCGCATGCATATTTGGAGGGACAAAACGTGGAGATCATGGCTAATTCGGATAATGTGCTGCGCGGCGGACTTACCCCCAAGCACATCGATGTGCCGGAATTGCTTCGACACGTTCGAACGGACTCCGTGGAACCACATATCTTGGAACCAGTAGCGGACCAGACCGGCAAGCGGCATTATCCTGCGCCGGTTCGTGATTTCTGCATCGACTCAATCGCCTTGAAGCCGGGTGAATCATACCCTTACCGGGCCGATCGTGCCGGTGTGGTGTTGCTGGTAGAGGGACAGCTGCAATTGGAAGGGGAAAACGAGGGGTTGACCCTGGGCAAACCGGAGCTTAGCGCCTTCGTGCCTTCCGGCGCTTTTGTCGTCTTACGGGCTCATACACCCAGTTTAGTGTTTATTGCCTCCTCCCTCCAAGAAGAGAATCTGTAAACAACGGACCTATCCACAGTCGTTGATAATTCCATGATTTCATTGTCCGGTTTGGACTATTTTTGTTCTCACCCAACTGTGTGCATCCATGAAAAACATCTCCAAATACATTCTGTTTTATCTGCTGGCAGTAGCCCTTACGCTGTCGGCTAAATTTTTTGTTGGTCCCCATGTCGAATTCTCCGGCATTTCTCCCGTGATTGCGCTGGCCCTGTTCAGTGGATTGATGGCAAAGGACCGCGACCGAATGTTTTTGTTGCCGCTTCTCTGTTTGTTTCTCAGCGATGCGTGCATTCAGTTTCTGTATGAGCAGAATTTGTTTCCCTATGCCGGATTTTATGCGGGTCAGTGGAAGAATTATTTGTTGCTGCTGAGCTTGCCGCTGCTGGCGGCCTGGATCGGATCTTCCTCTCGTTTACGTATAGCGGTGGGCGCCCTTGCGGGACCGACCCTTTATTTCCTATTCTCCAATTTTTTGGTTTGGATGCAAGCTGGTGAGGCTGTCTACTCCAGGGACTGGAATGGATTGATGCAATGTTATACGTTGGCCATTCCGTTTTATCGAAATTCGTTGTTGGCTACCGGGGTGCTGTTGCCTATGATCGTCTTTACCTATCGCCATTGGGTGATCTCTCAAAAGGCCAAGTCGGTAACGGCCTAATCGATCGGTCAGTCGTTGACGCCGGATTCATAGCCCTCGTCTACCAATAGTTGATGCGTTGCTCCATCGGCGGCTTGTGTCGCCAGTTCGTCGCACCGATTGTTTAGCGGATTTTCAGCATGGCCCTTCACCCAATGAAATCGTACCTGATGCACTTGCGCAAGGGCGTGGTATTGTTCCCAGAGATCTCGATTCTTTTTTCCGCCTTTGAAATTCGTGCGTATCCACTTATCCAGCCATTTTTCCTCGATGGCTTTTACGACGTATTGACTGTCGGAATAAATCGTGAGGCGAAGTCCCTCTCGTGTAAGGGCCTGCAGGGCCGCGATCACGGCCATTAATTCCATTCGGTTGTTGGTGGTGCGTCGATAGCCTTGGGACAATTCTTTTTTATGATCTCCATAGATCAACAGGGCGCCGTATCCGCCGGGTCCGGGATTGCCCCTGGCCGATCCGTCGGTGTATATGGTTACGACGTCGGACATCTATACCTGAAATACGCCCGTTTTGAATTCCGGCAGGTGGGGGTTGTTGTCGGCCGACTCGATCCCCTTCGAGATCCATTTGCGCGTATCAATTGGGTCGATGATGGCGTCTACCCAGAGACGGGCCGCACCGTAATAGGGAGCGGTTTGCGCCTCGTATTTGCTACGGATCCGATCGCCCAATTCTTTTTCTTCCGCCTCACTCAGCGCTTTGCCTTTTGCTTTCTGGGTAGCGGTTTCAATCTGCAACAAGGTTTTTGCCGCTGAATCGCCACTCATTACGGCGATCTTGGCCGTAGGCCAGGCGAGGATCAACCGCGGATCATAGGCCTTGCCGCACATCGCATAATTACCGGCACCAAAGGAGTTTCCTACGATGATCGTGAATTTCGGAACTACTGAATTCGCGACGGCATTTACCATTTTGGCACCGTCTTTGATGATGCCGCTGTGTTCAGAGCGACTGCCCACCATGAATCCGGTTACATCTTGGAGGAACAGCAGCGGGATCTTTTTTTGATTGCAATTGAGAATGAAGCGAGCGGCTTTGTCGGCACTGTCGTTATAGATCACGCCGCCCATTTGTTGTTCGCCCTGACGGGTTTTGACCAATTTGCGTTGGTTGGCTACGATACCGACCGACCAGCCCTCGATGCGGGCATAACCACAAAGAATGGTTTGTCCATATTCCGGTTTGAACGGCAGATAGGATCCCTCATCCACCAAACGTTCCAAAATAGTGGCCATATCATAGGGCTTGCCATCGGTCGGGAACAATCCGTGTATTTCCTCGATGGCTCTTGCCGGGGCTTTTGCAGCCACGCGATCAAATCCGGCTTTTGGAGAGTGCCCCAATCGTCCGATTGTTTCGCGGATGTGTTGAAGGCATTCTTTTTCGGTGGCGAATTTTCGGTCGGCGATTCCGGAGATCGCCGTATGCGTGTCGGCGCCACCTAGTTTTTCATGCTCCACGGTTTCACCAATGGCGGCTTTTACTAGGTATGGGCCGGCTAGGTAGATCGATCCATTTCCTTCCACCATATAGGTTTCATCGCTCATGATGGGCAGGTAGGCGCCGCCGGCTACGCAGGGACCGAGTACGGCGGCGAGCTGTGGGATGCCCATGGCACTCATGCGGGCATTGTTTCGAAAGACTCTTCCGAAATGTTCCTTGTCGGCGAAAATATCTTCTTGCAAGGGTAGGTAGATACCGGCGCTGTCGACCAGATAAATGATCGGCAGATAATTTTCCATTGCGATCTCTTGCAGGCGCAGGTTCTTTTTTCCCGTGATCGGGAACCAGGCACCGGCTTTCACGGTGGCATCGTTGGCAACGATCATACAGGTTCTTCCGCTCACGGTTCCGATGCCGCCGATGGTCCCGCCCGCCGGACAACCGCCGTGTTCGGAAAACATCTCGTAGCCAACGAGGGCGCCGATCTCTAAAAAATCGGTACCGGGGTCGATCAGGTATTCGATGCGTTCGCGGGCGGGGAGTTTATTTTTTTGCCGTTGTTTTTCCTGTGCAGCAGCGCCGCCACCGATTTGGATCTTATCGAGCCGCTGACGCAGTTCGCTCAGCAGTTGGCGGTATCGATCCTCGTTTTGTTGGAAAGCAAGATCCATAGGTTAAGTTCTGTTTCAAAGATACGGGGTCGGCGCAGAGCAAGATCAGTTGTCGATTCGGACCGGCCGCTTATCTTTAAACTTCTTGGATTCGTTAACCCATATCGCCATTGGGGCCTGTGCAGGGGAGTGGATGGCCGGTCGTCGGCTGGGCCGCCGAGCCATGCTTTGGGGGGCATTGGCGCATAGCTTGCCCGATGTCGATTTTATAGCCGGACTTTGGAACGATCCGGCTGAGGACCTGCTGGCGCACCGAGGGTTCACCCATTCCATTTTATTTGCCTTCATCGCCATGTATCTGCTCGTGCAAGCGCATGCTCGTTTGCATCCGGGGTTGTATCCGGTGAAACGAAAGGCGTACGGATTTTTTGGGGTGCTGGTGTTTCTGCATCTATTTCTGGACGGATTCAATGTGTATGGTACGGGTTGGTTCGAGCCTTTTTCGCATGTTCGAGTGGCGTTCAATTGGTTGTTTGTGGCCGATCCTTTTTTTTCGGTGGGACCGGGTGTTGCACTGTTGTTATTGATCTTTTTAAAAAAACAACATCCGGCGCGTCTTTGGGTGAGTCGGATCGGACTGATATGCAGTTTGCTCTATCTGTCCTATGCTGGATTCAATAAATATCAGATCGACGGGGCCGTACGCCGGGAGATCCGAAAAAGAAATTGGTCTGATTCGTCTTACATGACTACACCCACGCCGTTGAACACTTGGTTGTGGTATGTGGTGGTGAATCGTCCCGACGGTGCTTACCTGGCTCATCGGCCACTACGATCTTATGGTGGAGGCGTCGCCCTACATAGAAGCGGGTACTTCGCAGCAGGGGTTCGCACCATTTGACGGCTACGCCGGCGGCTCGAAGTTTCTCCACGCGTTTATTATCGAGCCGGGCGGAGGCATAGGCATCCAGGTGTAGGTGCACCGCAATATTCTGTTTTCCGGCGGCACAGAGAAGCTCGATGATCCGATCACCAGTGTGATCGGGTTCAAAGATGTAGAATTGAAGGTGGAGGGATGTTTTTGCACCCTGGATCATCGAAGCGAGTCGTTCAAAATAGGGTTTGCCGCCACGGATCAACTCCACCCGGTTACGGGGAGAATAGCCGATGTGCATGGCTTGTTTGATCCGGCTCATGGGTTAAAGATAATGGCCGCAACGGGTTTTTGAGGAGGATCTGACAGCAGTCAGTCGGTTCTGTTCTCCGGCAAGGTGATCCGATCGGTTTCTCTTCTTTTTGGGTGGAACGCCCTGCTGCTTATCTTTGCCTCCCTTTTGGGGCCCAGGTGGCGAAATTGGTAGACGCACCGTCTTCAGGTGGCGGCGCCGCGAGGTGTGCTGGTTCGAATCCAGTCTTGGGCACTTTCTTGAACTGAAGCCGATTCTTTGATGGATCGGCTTTTTTATTTTTCGATGAATCGCCTGTCAGTAAAGGGATTGCTTCGAATAAACTGTTTACTCTCGGAGTTCGAACTACCCCTTTTTGCTTACTATACAGGATTCCTTCAGGGAATACCAGCTTTTGTAGTTGTTGCTTGGTTTCATATTCTGCTGTAACCCATGACTGACAGAGGTTCTGTGCAATGGTCAAACATTTACTTACTGCGTTTTCAAGGTTCGAACTGCTGAAGCTGGTTGATTCGATTTCTTGACTGAATTGATCGATTTCCTGACGAAGGGTGGTTGCGTGTTTTTGGTATAGCTCTTCATTTATTTGATCGGCGATAAACTTCAGCTCTAATTTCTCTAGCAGCGATTTTTTCTCGGCCAATTTCTTTTTGATAAGTGTGCTTTCTTTTTCATTCAGCGCAAGACGCTCTTTCAATTTTTGAGTGAGTGTGCTTTGCAGTTGCTTTCGAAGCGCAGGGTTATATTGATAGTTCGAAAGCAGTGTGACAAATAAACTGTTTAACTGCTTAGCGTTTACATTTACGGGAACTGGCCCCTCTTTTATCTTGTAATACCAGATTCCTTTTGTCTTATAGCCTGTGAAGGTAATACCGCTCGCATCATCTTTTGCAAAAGCTTTAAGCGGAATCTCATCATGGCGTGAAATTTTCGGTACCCCTGCAATCGGATTTTCATTTAGGATGTCCTGAACGTTCATAAAGGTTTTGATATCCACCAGTGGTGGGTGGTGACCTTTGATGAGTTTTCCTTCAACAAGCTTACCGGTAACAAATCCGGCATAGAAGGGGTTTGTGAAAACATGCCGAAAGCTTGTTTTAGTGATACGTACTCCACGGCGGCTTAGGTACTCTATAACCTCTTTGAATTGATAACTACCTTCCGATATCATTTGAAATCCCCGCTTTAATTGTTTTCCTTCATCAGTAATCACATATTCATGGAAGCAGGCGCGGTGCTTGGGTTTTAGATTTTTATATCCCATGGGGGTAGCATAAGGCCAGTAGCCTTTGAGCATCACCTCCCGGGTGTTAATAGTGGTTCGGTCGCTTTTAAGGCGGTTGTCAAAGTTATTTAGCAGATGAAAGAAATTCTCCTGCAGCCGTCCGATGGCGGTTGAAGTGTCGATATCCTGCGTGACTGATTTTACAGTCACTCCCTGCTTACTCAACTCCTCGCTCAGGTGTGAAGCAGCTGCTCCGGTTCTGGAGAAGCGGTCGTAGTTGAAAACTATGATATACGAGATGCTCTTATGCTTTTTGACATATTCCAGCATGCGTTGGAACTCCTTTCGGCCATCGGTCTTGGCGCTCTCGTATGTTCCTCCGAAGTATTCTCGGATGGCGATACTGTTGGCTACTGCATAGTTGTCACAGTATTTTCGCTGCACTTCCAGGCTTCCGTTGTTTTGTACCTGCTCCTGACTGCTTACCCGGGTGTATACAACTGCTTCGCTGCCCCGCTTTCTTTTTGGGGATCCGTAGCGGTTGCTTGTCAGCTGCTCCAGTGTTGCTTGTAAGTTCAAGGCTTGCTTTTTCATCGGATTGAGTTATTTGAAAAAATATGTCAATAATTATTTTTGAAAATAAACATATCTGCTCATCAATATCATTCTCGGTCAGTTCGCTTTTGGATCCATTGTTTGTTTTTTCATTCTCGTTAACAGGGTTCATTTTTACTCCGTTGGGGCCTTGCCACTGCAAGTGGAGAAAGCCCAATGGCTAAACTGAGCCGTCTCAAACGGGTCATTCAATCATTTTCTTATCGGTTTTGGTAAAGGAAAGGGTGGTGCCGTTTCTGGTGCTAAGTTTGATGGAGGAGTAATTTTTCAGGCCCAGCAGGCGCATTACCTCCTTGGCCTTATGTCCTTCAATTAATCCACCTCTGTCATACTCTATCTTTTTAGGTTTTCCACTCTCTTTATCGATGGTGATGGTTATTTTTTCGACATTTTCTTTTCGAAGCTCCTGAATAAGCCTTAATTCATCTGCGTTAACCAGCCCTACATTAGTTATGAACTCAAGCTTATCCTCATCTGTAAACAGTTCGGCTATGTAGAAAGAGAAGGGGATGTGAATATGGGGGCGGCGTAGCTTGTCACGATCCTCCTCACCCCGGATCATTTTGTAAGTTCCATCCGGGTAGATTTCAATTCCTGTCTCCCGGCCATGCACGATACAAGCAACAAGTATTTGGTAGAAATAACTGATTTCTGTTCGCAGGCCAATTTTCAGAAAAGGATCATTGGAACGCTTTAAACTCGCATCGAGCCTATCCTGTTCATCCTTATTTAGCTTTCTGATCTTTTGAAGGCTCTTATAATAGGCGATGTTCTCCTCAAGTGTTCTACTATCTAGATCTTCTTCATAGGCTTTAATAAACTGGTCTTCATGAATTTGCTGCATCAATTTGATGGGGCAGCCAAATCCACGCATGGTGTCAAGAACCTTGAGCCACACATATTCAACAAAATTCACTTCTGCCCAAGTGCTGTTGCTGATCGAAGAAATCAAGCCGTTCATTTTCCAGTAGTGAAAGGTTTTGGAGCCTATGCCCGTATCCCGAAGCTTCAGGTTACGCTCCAAAAGGCTGCCCTGCAGCTCAGCCGCCCGTAGGTCAGTGCCCCTGATTTCTGAAAGAGGAATTTGTCTCATCCGGTAAATCTACTAACTTGTGGGAAATATACCAAAATAAAATACCTATATATGCGTAAAACGAAATCCGGTCCCATCCAACGGGAATCCCTCACCTACAAGTTAGGAAGAAGGTGTCTTTACTGTGGCGAGCCCATAGAAGATCAGGCCAGGGCAAATAAAATTCATTGCAGCCCCTGGGTGGATGAATATGGCAAGCGTCATGATTGTAAGCGGCGGCGGCATTCGCTGGTGCATAAGCCAGATGATGATCTTTTACTAGAAATTTCGGCCGGGCAGCGGGAAAAAAAGAGGCAGATCGAAAGGATGATCGCTGCTCACGGCGATGAGGTTACTACGGAAGTCTTGATTGCCTATGGAATAAAACTGATGGATTGCCTCCGCTTCAGTTATCATTCAGGGATGGGCACTTTTTATTTCCTTGGATACAGGATTATTTCAAACCCTAAACTTAAAACCCATAAAATCGAACGTTATGAACAACTATGAAGCAATGAACATGCTCACAAAACTGAGTAAGGAGGATGATAACTCAAACACAAAGACCTTTGTTACAATTGGTTTAGTGGTGCTTGTCGGGGTGGCGTATTACCAGTATTGGAGAAATGCTACCACCACGAAGCTCGTATACAGCCTAAGGGAGCAGCAGGGGGCTTTAAATCGTATGTATGACCACCTCCTTTCAGAAAACCAACGGTTGCAGCAAAATCAGAAAAATCTACAGCAGACTATTGCTAGTCTGAGCCGCGAAAAGCAAGCGCTGATCGAACAATTGAAGCAGCGGGACTCAGGGAGTTCAGATACAAAAAAATAGCGGCGGCCTTAGAGTTCTAAACCGGTCAATACCGTTCCGGGACGGGTGATTCCGTTCTGGAACGGTATTTTATGTTCAGAAGTGTTCATCGCTGTTCAGAATCGATTTCTTACCAGTGAGTATTTCATCTGATTTGATTAAGTTTTAAAGCGGCTACTGAATGGTTAGTGACAGCCTAAAAAAGCATGACAAATTTGCCGAATGGGAGCTGGTGAGTTCCAACAATGGTCGTAGGTCATTCGCTTTTAATCATTTCGGGAAAACTCTCACTCCGAATAAAATGGCCGCTACTAATCAGAATTAGCGTTTTTGAAGTATATTTATACAGGAAAGGCAGCTCCTATCATCGGCTTGGCAAAAGCAGGGCTGATGGAAGTAATTGAACATTTGTAGTTCTATCAACATTTGTGTGATATTTTAGGCTGACGGTTTACAAATTCCTGCCTTCGTCAAGCCGTAGACCGTTAGAGTAGATTGTTAAGACACGACTAAATAAAAAACAATAAATTTTACAAGGTGAAACCTACTTTGCCTTTTGACAGAGTAGGAGACAATTTTAAATACAAATCGAATGAAAAAAGTAACACTAATTCTATGCGTAAAATTGATGGCGGTTATGATGCTGGCATCATGCACGGGTGGTGGCACCAAGGATGAAGAACCACCCAACACGGGTGGTGGCATCAAGGATGAAGAACCACCCAATAAAACTACATTATCCAAAGAAGTAACCATAGGCAAACAAGTATGGATGACTCAAAATCTGGATGTAGACAAATTCCGTAATGGAGAGGTTATTCCGGAAGCAAAAACTGATGGCGAATGGAAAGCGTATGCGGATGCTGGAGAAGCTGCTTGGTGCTATTATGAAAATGACCCTGCGAATGGTGAGATATATGGCAAGTTGTATAATTGGTATGCGGTAAGTGATTCAAGAGGTCTCGCGCCTGTTGGGTATCATATTCCTTCCGATGCCGAATGGACTCTACTTACTGATTATTCGGGTGGAGCAGAAAAAGCAGGTGCTAAAATGAAATCCAAGCAGGGCTGGGCTGAAGACGGTAACGGCACTAATAGCAGCGGTTTCTCAGGTCTTCCGGGCGGTTACCGTGACACCATTGGTACTTTCTACACCATTGGCAAGTACGGTTACTGGTGGAGTTGTACGGAGTTCAATTCAAGCAATGCCTGGTCCTGCAACCTGGATTACGGCAATGGCTTTGTAGTCAGGCTCAACGGCATTAAGGTCCAAGGGTTCTCTGTTCGTTGCCTCAGGGATTAATTTATTTGATTCATTTGACAATTTGATTATTTAACAGCATAAAAAAAATAACTGATGAAAAGATTAATCGTACTCATTGCAGCATCGGTTTTTGCTTTACAGTCTATTGCCCAAACCGTAACCATTGGAACCCAAGTGTGGATGACCAAGAATTTGGATGTTTCAACCTTTAGAAACGGAGACCCTATTCCTCAAGCGAAGACAGATGAAGAATGGGTAAAAGCAGGTGATAATAAACAACCGGCTTGGTGCTATTATGAAAATGACCCAGCGAATGGTGCGAAATATGGCAAGTTGTATAATTGGTATGCGGTAAGTGATTCAAGAGGTCTCGCGCCTGTTGGATATCATGTTCCTTCCGATGCCGAATGGACTCTACTTACTGATTATTTGGGTGGAGAAGAAAAAGCAGGTGATAAAATGAAATCCAAGCAGGGCTGGGCTGAAGACGGTAACGGCACTAATAGCAGCGGTTTTTCAGGTCTTCCGGGCGGTGCCCGTCCCAGCTCTGGAGCATTCCTCTACATTGGCCTGTACGGTTACTGGTGGAGTTCTACGGAGTTCAATACGTACCATGCCTGGCCCTGCCTCCTGAGTTGCTACCTTGGCAATGTAAGCAGGTACTTCAACGTTAAGGAAGGAGGGTTCTCTGTTCGTTGCCTCAGGGATTAATTTATTTGATTCATTTGACAATTTGATTATTTAACAGCATAAAAAAAATAACTGATGAAAAGATTAATCGTACTCATTGCAGCATCGGTGTTTGCTTTACAGTCTATTGCCCAAACCGTAACCATTGGAACCCAAGTGTGGATGACCAAGAATTTGGATGTTTCAACCTTTAGAAATGGAGACCCTATTCCTCAAGCGAAGACAGATGAAGAATGGGTAAAAGCAGGTGATAATAAACAACCGGCTTGGTGCTATTATGAAAATGACCCAGCGAATGGTGCGAAATATGGCAAGTTGTATAATTGGTATGCGGTAAGTGATTCAAGAGGTCTCGCGCCTGTTGGATATCATGTTCCTTCCGATGCCGAATGGGAAAAACTTGTGGATTATCTGGGCGGGGAAGGTAAAGCAGGTGATAAAATGAAATCCAAGCAGGGCTGGGCTGAAGACGGTAACGGCACTAATAGCAGCGGTTTCTCAGGTCTTCCGGGCGGTAGCCGTAACGACAGTGGACCATTCTACAACATTGGCAAGTACGGTTACTGGTGGAGTTATTCGGAGCTCAATACCTACAGTGCCTGGTTCTGCCTCCTGCTTTACTACGATGGCGATGTGTACAGGAGCAACTTCAATAAGGCTGGAGGGTTCTCTGTTCGTTGCCTCAGGGATTAATTTATTTGATTCATTTGACAATTTGATTATTGGATTTGGGGCGAAGCCCCAATTTTTTAAAGACTTGACAGTTAACGGCATGCTGACAATAAGTTCAAATCTGTGGATATTTCGTTCGAACTCCGTCCAGCAAAGGGCACAGAAAAACCCGACGCAATGCGTCGGGTTTTTAGTTTGGGTAGTTTGGGAAGTTTGAATAGTTTGGAGTTGGTGATCCATTTTGTGTGGAGCCAAGATT
>Ga0194123_10001730_pt1 | contig 31279 bp, 30 predicted proteins | sample TA2MahsurfametaG_5_FD_155479 | JGI IMG/M metagenome (GOLD analysis project Ga0194123, IMG submission 155479) | Freshwater microbial communities from Lake Tanganyika, Tanzania - TA2015023 Mahale A surface | ecosystem: Environmental > Aquatic > Freshwater > Lake | place: Tanzania: Lake Tanganyika... | reverse complement strand
TGTTGCAACCGAAGCCCCTGTTCGTTTCGGAGACCCGGAAGACCGCCATTCGGCAGAACCTGACCACCCTGCGCAACCGCATCAACGAGTTCGGCGTGGCGGAGCCCGTCATCCAGCAACAGGGCGACTCCCGCATCGTGGTGCAGCTGCCCGGCGTGGAGGACACGGCGGAGGCGAAGAAGCTGCTGGGCGCCACGGCCACGCTCGAGTTCCGCATGGTCGATGCTGATGGCGACTTGGATGCTGCCACAGCCGGCCGCGTGCCGCTGGGCTCCAAACTTTACCAGCGGCGTGAGGGCGGACCCATCCTGCTGGAGAAGCGGGTGATGCTGACTGGCGAGTCGATCATCGATGCGTCTTCCGGCATGGAGACCCAGTCGGGTACGCCGGCTGTGTTCATCACGCTGGATGGCAAGGGCGCACGCCGCTTCAGTCGCGCCACGCGGGAACAGATTGGCAAGCCCATGGCGGTGGTGTTCATCGAGCAGCAGCAGGGCAAGCCGGTGGAGGAGGTGATCAACGTTGCCACCATCCGCGATGAGCTGAACAAGCGCTTCCAGATCACCGGCCTCGACAGCACGGACGAAGCGCGGACCCTGGCCTTGCTGCTGAGGGCGGGAGCCATGGCCGCACCGATGGAGATCATCGAGGAGCGTACGGTGGGACCGAGCCTGGGTCAGGAAAACATCGACCGTGGCCTGCAAGCCTGCATCGTGGGCTTCATCGCCGTCATCCTCTTCATGGCTTTCTACTACAAGGTCTTCGGCCTGATTGCCAATCTCGCACTGCTGTCGAACGTGGTGCTGCTGGTGGCGCTGCTGTCCATGCTCCAGGCCACCCTCACCTTGCCCGGCATTGCCGGCATCCTGCTGACGGTCGGCATGGCGGTGGACGCGAACGTGCTCATCAACGAGCGCATTCGTGAAGAACTGCGACTCGGCAAGTCGCCCCAGGCGGCCATCCACGCGGGCTATGACCGGGCCTTTGACACCATCCTGGACTCCAATCTCACCACACTGATCGCCGCGCTGGTGCTGTTTGCCTTCGGATCCGGGCCGGTGAAAGGCTTTGCCATCACCCTGACGCTCGGCATCGCCACTTCCATGTTCACCGCCATCATCGGCACGCGCGCGGTGGTCAATCTGCTGTTCGGCAAACGGCGCCTGCAGCGTCTGTGGGTCTGAGCCCACGCAAGGAATACCCGATATGAGCCTCAAACCCCGAACCAACTTTGATTTCATGCGCTGGCGTGCGGTGAGCATGGTGCTCTCCACGCTCATCAATGTGGCAGCCATTGGCTCGCTGGCCTGGCAAGGCCTCAATCTCAGCATCGAGTTCACCGGTGGTACCGTGGTGGAGCTCGACTACGAGGGCAAGGCCGACCTCAATGACATCCGTTCGCGGATCAAGTCCTCCGATTTCGGCAGTGGCATCGTGCAGAACTTTGGCGGACCGGACAGTGTGCTGTTGCGCCTGCCGCCCAGCGAAAACGTGTCCGAGCAGGAAGCGGCCAGCAAGGATGTCGGCGAGCGGTTGACCAAACTGCTTCCGGGCGCCGAGATCCGCCGCGTGGAATTCGTGGGGCCGCAGGTGGGTGAAGAGCTGGCGGAGGACGCAATCATCGCCTCGCTCATCGCGCTAGGTGGCATCCTCATCTACGTCATGCTGCGCTTCACCGTGAAGTTCGCGACGGGGGCCATCATCGCGACCATCCACGACATCATGGTGATCCTCGGCTTCTTCTCGCTGACGCGGATGGAGTTCGATCTGACGGCCCTCGCCGCCATCCTCGCGGTCATGGGTTACTCGCTCAACGACACCATCGTGGTGTTCGACCGCGTGCGCGAGAACCTTCGCTCCATGCGCAAGGCTGCGCCGGTGGAGGTCATGAACTATTCGCTCAACCAGACCCTCTCGCGCACCATCAACACGAGCCTCGTCACCTTGCTGAGCGTGCTCGCCCTCTATTTCCTCGGCGGGGAACTCATCCACAGCTTCGCGACGGCACTGATGATCGGCATCTTCGTCGGTACCTATTCCTCCATCTATGTGGCCGGCGCCGGCGTGTTCGCCTTGGGTGTCACACGGCAGGACCTGCTGCCCGTGCAGAAAGAAGGAGCGGAGCTCGATGTCCGTCCCTGAGATGGCAGCCGGTGCTGCCGACCCGGGCTGCGCGCGGTGAGCGAGCAGCCCCTGTTGATCGGCACTCCGGGCAACGCCAACGCCACGCGCCTCATGCTGCTGGGGGCGGGAGAGCTCGGCAAGGAAGTGGCACTGGAGGCGCAACGCTTCGGGGTGGAAGTCATCGCAGTCGATCGTTACGAGCATGCGCCGGCGATGCAGGTCGCGCACCGTGGCCACGTCGTCAACATGCTGGATGGCGACGCACTCGAAGCCGTGATCAGGCAGGAGCGTCCCCATTTCATCCTGCCCGAGGTGGAAGCCATCGCCACCGCCCGACTCGTCGCCCTCGAGCCCGAATTCCATGTGGCACCCACGGCCCGTGCGGCCCGACTCACCATGGATCGCGAGGGCATACGGCGACTGGCGGCGGAGGAACTCGGGCTCCCGACTTCGCCCTACCGCTTCGCGGACTCCGAGGCCGAATGTCTTGCCGCAGCACAAGTGCTGGGCACGCCCTGTGTCATCAAGCCCGTCATGAGTTCTTCCGGGAAGGGCCAGACCCTAGTGCGCTCGATGGCGGAAGTGCCCGCCGCGTGGCAGGCCGCCGTCACTGGTGGTCGCGCGGGATCCACCCGCGTCATCGTCGAGGGCTTCGTCGCTTTCGACTATGAAATCACCCTGCTGACCGTGCGCCATGTCGGAGGCACGAGTTTTTGCGCACCCATCGGCCATCTGCAGGTGGACGGGGATTACCGGGAATCCTGGCAGCCCCAGGCCATGAGCGAACGCGCGCTCGCACGCAGCCAGGAGATTGCCCGCAAGGTGACCGGGGCCCTCGGCGGTCGCGGCCTCTTTGGCGTGGAATTGTTCGTCAAGGGTGATGAAGTGCTGTTCAGCGAAGTCTCCCCGCGACCCCATGACACCGGTCTGGTCACTCTCGTGTCCCAGGATCTGTCTGAATTCAGCCTGCACGTGAGGGCCGTGCTCGGCCTGCCCATTCCGGCCATCCGCCATTACGGGCCGGCCGCGTCGGTTGCGGTCCTGGCGGAGGGGACGGGGCGAGCCATCAGCTATGCGGGAGTCGGGCAGGCGCTCACCGAGCCCAACACCGCCCTGCGCATCTTCGGCAAGCCGGAAGTTGCGGGCAAGCGTCGACTGGCGGTGGCACTGGCGCTCGGCGCCAGCGTCGAAGAGGCGCGGGCCAAGGCCAGACGTTGCGCAGAGGCCCTGCACATAGAGGTGGCGCCCTGAGCGCCCGCGGACCAACCACACAGGAGAACACACGATGCGAATGATGCACACGATGTTGAGAGTGACCGACCTGGACCGCGCACTGCACTTCTACTGCGATGTGCTGGGCATGAAGCTCATCCGGCGCAAGGATTATCCCGAGGGGCGCTTCACCTTGGCCTTCGTGGGGCTCGGCGACGAAAGCGATTCGACGGTCCTGGAACTGACCCACAACTGGGACACGGACAAATACGACATGGGCTCCGCTTACGGCCATATCGCTATCGGCGTGTCCGATGTCTACGCCACCTGTGATCAGGTCAAGGCGCGCGGTGGCAAGGTGGTGCGCGAGGCCGGCCCGATGAAGGGAGGGCGTACCGTCATTGCCTTCGTGGAAGATCCCGATGGCTACAAGATAGAGATCCTGCAGGACGAGCCGAACCCGGGCTGAGGCGCAGGATTTGCGCCCTGGGATCCCGGTCGATCAAACCCTGGGCCGGGGGCGGGTTTCCGCGGCAGTTGTGCTAGATTAGCCACCCAAGCCCGCCCGCCGGGAATTGCTCCTCACAACCATCCAACAATCTGCTGGCAGAGGTCATTTTCTATGAAGCGTTTTCGTTCCCTCGTACTCGCGGCGCTGGCCGCGCTTACCCTCGGCAGCGGCGTCTGTGCGCAGGAAGCGCCCCAGGAGACCGTGCGCAAGACCACTGATGCCGTGATCTCCCGCGTCAAGGACGAGAAGGATGTCCTGCGCGCCGACCCCACCCGCATGTACAACCTGGTCTCCGAGCTGGTGTTCCCGCACTTCGATTTTGGCGTGATGTCCCAGTTCGTGCTCGGCGCCGAATGGAAAACCGCTGAAGAGGCCAAGCGCGCCGAATTCGTCGAGCAGTTCCGCAAGCTGCTGGTGCGTACCTATGCGGCCGCTCTGCTCGAATACTCGGAGCAGACCATCGCCTATCCCGATCCTGGCGTGACGCCGAAGAACCCGAAGACCGCAGTGGTCAAGCAGGACATCACCCAGCCCAGCGGTGCGAACATGCCCGTCGTTTATCGTCTGCACAGCAAGGCGGACGGTTGGAAGGTCTACGACGTGTCGGTGGACGGAGTGAGCTTGGTCAAGACCTACCGCTCTTCTTTCGCCGACATCATCAAGCAGGGCGGTCTTGACCAGCTGATTGCCACCCTGCACACCAAGAACCAGGAAATCGGGCAGTAAGTGGCACGCCCCGCCACCGGCATTTGCAACAAGGAATCCCCGCGCCATGACCAATGAAGAAATCAAGGCCATGATTGAACAAGGCCTCCCCGGCGCGGAGGTTCACGTCGATGGCGATGGCACGCACTTCTACGCCAAGGTGATCTCCGACGCTTTCACCGGTATGCCGCTCATCAAGCAGCACCGCATGGTGTATGCCACGCTTGGCGAGAAGATGGGGGGAGCCATCCACGCCCTTTCCATCCAGACCTACAACCAGGACGAGTGGGCGCGCCAGAAGCCGTTCCAGACGCTCTGAGCAGGCTCTGACCCGATGGACAAACTGATCATCCACGGCGGCGCCACGCTGCAAGGCGAGGTGCGCATTTCCGGCGCCAAGAATGCGGCCCTGCCCATCCTGGCGGCAACACTGCTGTCGGACAGCCCCATGACGGTGGGCAATGTGCCCCATCTGCATGACATCACCACCACCATGGAACTGCTGGGCCGCATGGGCCTGGAACTCACGGTGGACGAGAAGATGAACATCCAGGTGGACTGCAGCACCATCCGGGAATTCTTCGCACCCTACGAGCTGGTGCGCACGATGCGCGCCTCGATTCTCGTGCTTGGCCCCTTGCTCAGCCGATTCGGTCGTGCCGACGTTTCCCTGCCGGGTGGCTGCGCCATCGGCAGTCGCCCGGTGAACCTGCATCTGCAGGGTCTGGCTGCAATGGGCGCCGATTTGTCCGTGGACGGCGGTTACATACGGGCCACCGCCAAACGCCTGAAGGGCGTGGATCTGGTGATGGATCTCGTGACTGTCACCGGCACCGAGAACCTGATGATGGCGGCCACTCTCGCGCAGGGCGTAACCGTGATTCGCAATGCCGCGCGCGAGCCCGAAGTCGTTGATCTCGCCCACTGTCTGGTGAGCATGGGGGCCCGCATCGAAGGGGCCGGTACCGACACCATCCGGATCGAGGGCGTGGACTCACTGTCCGGGACCCATTATGAAATCCTGCCCGACCGCATCGAGACCGGGACCTACCTGGTGGCGGCGGCCATGACAGGCGGGCGCGTCAAGCTGAAGAACACCCGGGCGGATCTTCTGGAAGCCGTGCTGGCCAAGCTCCACGAGGCGGGCGCGAGCATCACCACCGGCGACAGCTGGATCGATCTCGACATGGCTGGGCGCCGGCCGCGGGCCGTGAGTCTCCATACGTCACCCTATCCCGGATTCCCGACCGACATGCAGGCGCAGTTCACCGCGCTCAACTGCATGGCCGAAGGGACCGGCGTAATTACGGAATCCGTGTTCGAGAACCGCTTCATGCACGTGCTGGAACTGCAGCGCATGGGAGCGCAGGTGCGGATAGAGGGCAACACCGCCATCACCACGGGCGTGTCGCAATTGAAGAGTGCGCCGCTGATGGCGACGGATCTGCGCGCCTCGGCGAGCCTGGTGCTGGCGGGACTGGTGGCTTCGGGAGATACCGAGGTCGATCGCATCTACCATATCGACCGCGGCTACGAGACCATCGAGGAAAAACTCAGCAACCTCGGCGCACAGATTCGCCGCATCCCGAGCTGACGCGAGGGTCAGCCATGCCGCGCGACACAGACAGGCTCACGCTCGCGGTAGCCAAAGGTCGGATCTTCAAGGAAGCGTTGCCACTGCTGGCAGCCGTGGGCATCGTGCCGACCGAGGATCCCGAAAAATCGCGCAAACTCATTCTGCCCACCTCCGATCCCGCGATCGAGATGGTGATTGTCCGGGCCACCGATGTGCCCACTTATGTGGATTATGGTGGGGCTGATCTTGGTATCGTCGGTCGCGACACCCTGCTCGAGTACGAAGCCGGCGGATTCTACGAGCCACTGGATCTTCGCATCTCACCATGCCGGTTATCGGTGGCAGGCGCCACGCCCGAACTGCTCGAGCGCACACGATTGCGCGTGGCAACGAAATATCCGGTCATCACGCGGCGCCATTTCGCCGCCAAGGGCGTGCAGACCGAGATCATCAAGCTCTATGGATCCATGGAACTGGCGCCGCTGGTCGGTCTGGCCGACTGCATCGTGGATCTCGTCGATACCGGCAACACACTCCGGGCGAATGGCTTGCTGGAACTCGAGGAGATCTGCAAGGTCAGCTCACGACTGATTGTGAACAAGGCCAGCCTCAAGACCCGGTATGCGCTCGCCACGCGGCTGCTGGGAAAGCTCGAGGCCTTGCTGGCATCCACTGCCGGGCGGCCCTGATCGTTGCCGGAGCAAGACCCCATGAGCCTGATCTCCCGCCTGAATGCGGAACGTCCTGATTTCGAGGAAGCCCTGACCCGTCTGCTGGCCTGGGATGATGCTCGCGCCGAAGATGTGGCCGAGGTGGTGAGGGACATCGTGCGCCAAGTTCGTACCCGCGGAGATGCGGCGCTGCTCGAATATACCAACCGATTTGATCGCCGCGAAGTGAGCGACCCGGCGGCGCTGGAGGTGCGTGGTTTCGCGCAGGCACTGGAACAGGTCCCGCCGGCGGTCAGGTCCGCACTCACTGCGGCAGCCGATCGGATCACCGAATATCACAAGCGCCAGAAGCTGGAATCCTGGCGCTACCAGGACGCCGACGGCACGGTGCTGGGCCAGCAGATTTCGCCACTCGACCGGGTCGGCGTGTACGTGCCGGGCGGCAAGGCGGCCTATCCCTCTTCGGTGCTGATGAACGTCATCCCGGCCAAGGTCGCCGGGGTGGGAGAGGTCATCATGGTGGTGCCTGCCCCGGCTGGGGAGATCTCCCCCATCGTGCTGGCGGCTGCCGCCGTCGCAGGCGTCGACCGTGTGTTCTCCATCGGCGGCGCGCAGGCGGTGGCCGCACTCGCCTATGGCACGGCCACCGTGCCGGCGGTGGACAAGATCACGGGCCCCGGCAACAGCTACGTGGCTGCTGCCAAGGCACTGGTGTTCGGCAAGGTCGGCATCGACATGATCGCCGGCCCCTCGGAAATCCTCGTCATCTGTGATGGTACGACCAGCCCCGACTGGCTTGCCATGGATCTGTTCTCCCAGGCCGAACACGATGAGGAAGCGCAGTCGATACTGCTCTGTCCGGATGCGGCACAGCTCGATCGGGTGGAGGCCAGCATCGCCCGCCTGCTGCCCGGCATGGAGCGGGCGGACATCATCGGCAAGGCCCTGGCCCGGCGTGGGGCGCTGATCAAGGTCCGGGATCTCGAGCAGGCTGCTGCAATCGCCAATCGCATCGCCCCGGAACATCTTGAACTCGCGGTGGAACACCCCGAGTCGCTGGCTGCCGCCATCCGCCATGCCGGTGCAATTTTCATGGGCCGGCATACGCCGGAAGCCCTCGGCGACTATTGCGCCGGGCCGAATCACGTCCTGCCCACGGCCGGCACCGCCCGTTTTTCCTCGCCGCTCGGGGTGTATGACTTCCAGAAACGAAGCTCACTCATCGGTTGCTCGCCGCAGGGCGCCAGCCGGCTGGCCCCGGTGGCCTCGACCCTGGCCCGGGGCGAGGGCCTGACCGCCCATGCGCGCTCGGCGGAGTTCCGACTGGGAGGCGATTGAGCCGGAGCGACATCGCCCGCAGTGCGGGAATTCGCGCCAGGCTTTTCATGTATACTCGCGCGCGACACGTACGCGCAGCTCGCGCGGTTCACGCGGACATCTGGGAGATCCTGACGACATGACCGACAACACCGTCGATCCTCGCAGGCGTCGATTCCTCACTGGAACGGCGACCGTGATCGGGGGCATCGGGGCGGGCTTTGCAGCCGTGCCTTTCATCTCATCCTTCCAACCCAGCGCACGCGCCAAGGCTATCGGTGCGCCGGTGGAAGTCGATATCAGCAAGCTCGAGCCCAGCCAACGCATCATCCAGAAGTGGCGCGGCAAGCCCGTGTGGATCGTCCGCCGCACCCCGGAGATGATCGAAGGTCTCAAGGGCTTCGCGCCTGAAGTGCTGCGCGATCCCGAGTCCGACAAATCCGCCCAGCCCGGTTATGCCAAGAATGCCTGGCGCTCCGAGAACCCTGAGTATCTGGTGCTGGTTGGCGTGTGCACCCATCTCGGCTGTTCGCCCTCGTTCGTCCCCGAGATGGACGCCGCAGGCATGGGCTCGCCGTGGAATGGTGGCTTCTTCTGCCCCTGCCATGGCTCCAAATTCGACCTTGCAGGACGTGTCTACATGGGAGTACCCGCGCCCGCTAACATGGAAGTGCCGCCCTACCAATTCCTCACCGAGACACGGCTCGTGATCGGCATCGACAAGGAGAACGCGGCATGAACGCCATCGTGAAACAACTCACGGGCCTGCGTGACTGGGTCGATGACCGATTCCCGCTGATGAAGCTCTGGAACGAGCATCTCGCCCAGTACTACGCGCCCAAGAATTTCAATTTCTGGTACTACTTCGGCGTGCTTGCGCTCGTCGTGTTCGTGATCCAGATTCTCACCGGCATCTGGCTGGTCATGAACTACAAGCCCGATGCGGCCGAAGCCTTCGCCTCGGTCGAATACATCATGCGTGACGTGGAATGGGGCTGGCTCATACGCTACATGCATTCCACCGGGGCTTCGGCATTCTTCGTCGTGGTCTATCTGCACATGTTCCGCGCCTTGCTCTACGGCTCCTACCAGAAGCCGCGCGAGTTGCTGTGGATCCTCGGCATGTTGCTCTACCTCAGCCTGATGGCGGAAGCCTTCATGGGGTATCTGCTGCCGTGGGGCCAGATGTCTTTCTGGGGTGCGCAGGTGATCATCTCGCTGTTCGGGGCAATCCCCTTCGTGGGCGAGGCACTCTCCACGCTGATCCGCGGTGACTATGTGGTGTCCGACATCACCTTGAACCGCTTCTTCTCGCTGCACGTGATCGCGCTTCCCTTCGCCATTGCCGGGCTCGTGGTGTTGCACATCATCGCGCTGCATGAAGTCGGCTCGAACAACCCGGATGGCGTGGAAATCAAGAAGCACAAGGGTGCGGACGGCAAGCCGCTGGACGGCATTCCCTTCCACCCCTATTACACCGTGAAGGACTCGGTGGGCATCGTGGTGTTCCTGATGCTCTTCTCCATCGTGGTGTTTTTTGCCCCGGAGATGGGCGGCTACTTCCTGGAAGCCAACAACTTCATCCCGGCGGATCCGCTGAAGACCCCGGAGCACATCGCCCCGGTGTGGTACTTCACGCCCTACTACTCCATCCTGCGCGCCAATACGGTCAACTTCTTCTGGCTGGATGCAAAGCTCTGGGGTGTGGTGTTCATGGGGCTGGGTGTGATGATCCTGTTCCTGCTGCCTTGGCTGGACAAGAGCGAGGTACGCTCGATCCGCTATCGCGGCAAGATCTACAAGACCGCCCTTGGCATCTTCGTGGTGTCGTTCCTGATCCTGGGCTACCTGGGCATCCTGCCGCCCACACCGGGACGCACGCTGGTCGCCCAGATCTGCACCGTGATCTACTTCCTGTTCTTCCTGCTGATGCCCATCTACAGCAAGCTGGACAAGACCCTCCCAGTACCTGACAGGGTGACCCACTGATGCGCCGCGTAATCCTCTCGCTACTCTTCGCGCTCGTCGCGCCGGTGGTCCTTGCCGCCAGCGCGGGTGGGCCCAAGCTGCTGAAAGCCAATGTGGATCTGAGTGACCGTGCCGGCCTGCAGAACGGCGCCAAGCTCTTCCTCAATTACTGCGTGAGCTGTCACTCGGCGTCCTACATGCGCTACAACCGGATCGCCTCCGATCTCGGAATCCCCGATGATCAGATGAAGGCGAACATGATGTTCACCACCGACAAGATCGGAGACCCGATAAAGGTCGCCATGCGGCCGGAAGATGCCGAGCAATGGTTTGGAATCAACCCACCGGATCTGTCGGTGACGGCACGCTCGCGTGGCGCCGACTGGATCTACAGCTATCTGCTCAGCTTCTATACGGACCCTTCCCGCCCAACCGGCGTCAACAATCCCTACCTGCCGGGCGCCGCCATGCCCCATGTCCTGTGGGAACTGCAGGGCATCAAGAAGGCCGTCTATCACACTGTGAAGGACGAGAACGGCCACGAGAGCCAGGTGCTGTCACATCTTGAACCGGGTACCCCCGGCAAACTCTCCGAAGTCGATTACCAGAAGGAAATGCGCGACCTCGTGGCCTTCATGGTCTACCTGGGTGAGCCCGCGAAGCTGGTTCGCTATCAGTTGGGTGTGAAGGTGCTGCTCTTCCTCTCCGTGTTGCTGGTTGCCGTCTACCTCATGAAGCGGGAGTTCTGGAAAGACGTCCACTGAGATGAGCGACGTCATGAGCCGGCGGGCCGCCATGACGCTCTACTCGGATGCGCATGATCCTGTCGGTCACATCGTCAGGATCGTGCTGGCCGAGAAGGATGTCGCGGTGGACGTGCAGTTCATCACGCATGAGACGCGGCCGGAGGATCTTCACGACCTCAACCCCTACCAGACCTTGTTGACGCTGATTGACCGGGATCTCGTGCTCTACGATCCCGGCGTCATGCTCGAATATCTCGATGAGCGGTATCCCCATCCGCCGCTCACGCCCATGGACCCCCTGTCCCGGGCCACCCACCGCCAGATCAGGGCACGCATCATGCGTGATATGTATGGTCAGCTCCCGGTCCTCGCCGAGCGCGGACAGGTGGCGGCAGAAGCCGCACGGGCAGCCGTCAGGGATACCTTGGTGGCCATCGCACCTGCCTTTTCACGCCACAAGTTCTTCCTGTCGGACGAATTTTCCCTTGCCGACTGTTGCCTCGGCCCGTTGCTCTGGCGGCTCAGCCATTTCGGGATTCGCCTCCCGGCGGAGGCGCGCACGCTCCAGCGTTATGCCGACTCGATCTTCGGCAGGCCCGCATTCGCTGCCGCACTCTCCCCGGTGGAGCGTGCCATGCACGGACGATGACAGGCCTGCCAGCGGCAAGGGTCTGAGAAGGCACGAACGGCAGTGGACGGAAAAATGGGCTCAAACCGCCCTTACCTCTTGCGGGCGATACACGAGTGGATCGTGGACAATGGCTGCACGCCCCATCTCCTGGTCGATGCGAATGTTACGCACTGCGTGGTGCCACAGCAGTTCGTGAAGGACGGCGTGATCGTGCTCAACATCAGTCCCTCTGCGGTGAAGGATCTGTCACTCGGCAACGAGTATGTGATGTTCAGCGCCCGTTTCGGCGGCATCGCCCGGGAAATCACGGTCCCGGTGGGTGCCGTCAGGGCAATTTATGCGCGGGAGAATGGCCAGGGCATGGCCTTCGAGGGAGAGGGTGGGGGAGAGCCGCCAGAGGGTGGCGTGCCACCCCCGGAAACTCCGTCAAAGCCCAAGACTCCGCCCAGATTGAGCGTGGTCAAATAGGTCCGGGGGCCTCCCGGGAGTACGTCCCCCGGGTACAGCAAGTGCAGGTTGCTGCTGCGCTCTCAGCGCAGCGCGCTGCTACCGCTTTCGAAGAGCTTCACCACCTTGCTGATTCCGCCTATCGAGGCCACGGCTTCGGCCACCGCGTCTCCCGTCGGCTGATCAAGCAGACCCATCAGGTAAACCACCCCGTTCTCGGTGACAACCTTGATATCGAGCGCAGAGATGTCACGGATGGAAACCAGCTTGGTCTTCACCTTGGTGGTCAGTAGCGCATCATTGGCACGTGAACTGGAGCCGCTTGGAGCCGCTACCCGCACCTCATCATAGACGTGCTGGACCTTGGCGATGCGCGAAACGTATTCCGCCACCCGCCGCTTCATGTCATCGGTGGGGGCCTCGCCGGTCACCAGCACCTTCAGGTTGAAGCTGGTGACATTGATATGCGCCTGGGCCGAGATCTCGCCGTCTGCGGTGAGAATGTTCCTCGCCTTGTTCTCGATGTTCTGGTCTTCGAGCACCGTGCCCGCGGTGCGTTTGTCATTGGTGATGACCGCGCCGGTGACAGCGCCGCCGGCGGCCAGCGGGGCACAGCCGCTCAACAGGCTGCCCGCCGCCCCCACTGCAAGGGCCATCGAAAGAAACAGCTTGAGTCCGTTGTTCACATTGGTTCTCCCAGAAATTCGCGATCGATGAGTTCGCACAGACAGTGAATGATGGTCAGGTGTACTTCCTGGATGCGGGCCGTGCTCGCATCGGGCACGCGCAGTTCGATGTCGTCCGCCGCGAGCGCCTTGGCCGCCTTGCCACCATCCTTGCCGGTCACCAACACCACGGCAATCCGCGCGGCTTGCGCGGCCTTGATGGCATTGAGGATGTTCGGTGAGGCACCGCTGGTGGTGAAAGCCAGCAGGACATCGCCCGCACGACCGAGTGCCGACACCTGTTTCGAGAACACCTGCGCGTAGTCGTAGTCGTTGGCAATGGAAGTGAGGGTCGAGGCATCGGTGGTGAGCGCGATGGCAGCGAAACCCGCACGGTCGCGTTCAAAACGGTTCAGCATCTCGGACGAGAAATGCTGTGCATCCGCGGCGGAACCTCCGTTGCCACAGGTGAGGATCTTGCCTCCTTGGCGCAGCGATGACACGAGGAGACCAGCCGCCTCGGCAATGGCTGCGGACAGAGCCTGTGCGCTGGCAGTCTTGGCCGCGATACTGCTGGCGAAAATCTGCTCTACGACGGCGGCCTTGGTTGACATTGAGGCGACTGCAGTCCCCGCTGGTTTGCAATGCATTATGCAGAAAACGCGCCCTTTATCCAGCGCACCACGGGCTGGTCCGCGTCACCCGTGATGGCGACCACGTCGAAGCGGCAATCGCGCCGTGCATGTCCCGGGTAACGTTGCAGGAAGAGTTGGGCCGCGTGCACCACGCGCTGCTGCTTGGCGCGGGTGACGGTGTCTTCCGGAGTGCCGAAGGCCGCGCTGGCGCGATAGCGTACTTCGACAAAGACGAGGGTCGCACCCTCCAGCATGATCAGATCGAGCTCGCCCATACGACAGGTGAAGTTGCGCGAGAGCGGGCTTAAGCCGAATCCCTCCAGCCATTTTTCCGCCACGCGTTCGTACTGCATTCCCTTGCGACGAAACACTGCAGGTTCTCCTTCAGGGGGGTGGGGCCAGTGCCTGTGGTATGCCGGTCGTGAATCTGGCCCATGCAAGCTCGCGCTTGATTCGGCCTGAGGCATCCCGCTCCAAGGTTCCCGTGGCTCCAGCCACGCTTCGCGCCGGATCGGTGGCGAGCGCAGGCAGTGCACGCAGCAGCAGATAGGCATCCATGCCGAAGGCGAACAGCTGGCGCGTGCCGCTGTCACTTCGCGGCCAGTATTGATTGAACAGCCCGCTCAACGGGCTCTGGTGTTGTGGCAGGTCCCATGGGCGAGCGCCAAAAATAACACCCTCGAGATCCGCATCTGCCAAGGCATCCGGGCGCCCGCCGTAGACTTGACTGGTGGCGTAGATTGGCAGGTGGTCCACGCCAAGATAGCGGAACTGCGGGATGATCTGGCGCGCATTCACCGGATCGGCAGACAGCATGATTGCGTCCACATCCACCCGTGCCCGGGCTTCAAAGATGATCGGGCGATTCAGGGTGCGACGAATGAACGCCGCGCGTGCCTCGCTCTGTGCGAGGCTGAAGGTCTTGCGGATGGCGGCTTTGTAGGCTTCGGCCGAGCCGGTGTAGCGCGAGTCTTCCACCACCACGCCGCCGCGTTGCTCCCAGGCGGTGACGAACGCGGCGCGGGTGCGCGACCCGAGATCGGTGTTGGCAACCAGAGTGGCGATGCGGCGATGCCCGTCCTCCCAGGCCTGACGCGCGAGATCGACCGCGTCATCTTCTGGCGCCAGCGCAAACCAGCTGAATGACGGCAGGGCGCCCGGAGCCGCCGTCGCCGTGACAAATCCGACGCCCGGATTGTTCAAGGCGAGGATGGGCACGGGTCGTTCGGCCAGGCGGGCGAGCGCCTCCACTCCGGGTTTGTCCAGCGGACCAATGACGAGCTGCGCGCCATCCTTCACCGCTTGCTGGTAGTGGGACACGGCCGCGGCCCCGGTGGTGTCGTGAAAGCGGATCTCCAGGCTGCTGTCGGCGCTGGCCAGCCGCATGGCGTTGAAGCCATCCCGGACGGCGCTCGCGTAGGGCGCGAGCTCGCCGTGCAGCGGCAGCAGCAAGGCCACGCGGCGCAGCGGCCCACCTTGCTGTTCGGCGAGTTCGAGAATCTCGTCCACCAGCATTTCATTGGCGGGATGCGCGGGGTATGCGAGGCGCCAGGTCGAAAGCGCCTGCTGCAGAGTGTCCGGAGTCGAGGCATGGGTTGCGGCGTCAGCCTTGAGAGCCAGCCATCCTGGCAGGTTCTGGTTGCGCGCATCGAGCTTGTCTCTGAGCCCCGCGTCGTCATTGCGCTTGAGTGCGTCCCAGATGAGGTGCGTCAGCTCCGTGCGCCGGTTTGGCGGCATCGGGAAGATCTCGGAATTCATCAGATTGAGAATCGCCGCGCGATCACCGGCAGCCAGCTGCGCCTTGCCCAGTGCGCGCAGGAAAAGACCTTTCTCGAAGGGGTCGAAGTCCTTCGGGGCGAGCGAGTTGAGGATGAACAGCGCCTCATCCTGCCGACCCTCTCCCATGTGCAGCAAGGCTTGCGCGAGAACTGCCCGTGGAGTCGTGGCTTTGTCGGACAGGGCATCTGCCCACTGCGCACGTGCCGCTGGCAGATGACCGAGATCCGCTTCGATGAGGCCAGCCTTGAGGCGCGCCTCCTGCGCACCAGGACCCTCGCCACCGGCGGCGAGAGTCAGGGCGGCGACGGCATCGGCGTAGCGTCCCGCAGCGACAAGGCTTGCGGGTGTCTGGACGGGCACTGCCTGCGCGATGGGTTCCTCGGGTGCTGTTGCCTGTTGCTGCACGCAGCCAGCGGCCATAATCGACAGGCCGAAGGTGAACCACAGCGCAGGGCGCGCACAGACACGGGGAAACATGGTGGAAATACCGCAGGAGACTGGCCGCAGTGTAGCAATCGAGCGTCCATGCTTGTACCTCGTGGCCACGCCCATCGGTAATCTTGCGGATATCACACGCCGCGCCCTGCAGGTTCTGGCGGGCGTGGATCTGATCCTTGCCGAAGACACCCGCACCACCGTGCATCTGCTTGATCACTACCAGTTGCGCAGGCCACTCGAATCACTGCATCAACAGAACGAAGAGGCCCGCGCCGAATCTCTGGTCCGCCGTCTGGTTCAGGAATCACTCGCGATGGCACTGGTCAGTGATGCCGGCATGCCGCTCATTTCCGATCCAGGTTTTCCGCTGGTCGCCGAGTGTGTGAAGGCCGGAATCCCGGTGCGGGCGATCCCGGGGCCCAGCGCCGTGCTCACGGCACTCGTGGCCTCGGGCTTGCCAGTGGCAACCTTCTCCTTTGAAGGCTTCCTGCCTCCGCGGCAAGCCGCGCGGCGCTCGCGTCTGGAGTCACTCGCAGTTGCCACGCGCACGCTCGTATTCTTCGAAGCGCCGCATCGCATCTTCGATACCGTTGCGGACGTGATTGTCGCGATGGGAGAGAATCGGGCGATATGCGTGGCACGCGAACTGACCAAGCTCCACGAGACGTTCTATCGCGGCGGTGCCGCCGAGGTCCTGGCACAGATGCAGGCTGATCCGCACGCCGAAAAAGGTGAAATCGTGTTGCTGGTGGGGGCGGCGCCAGAAGCGGCTGCCGAAGAGGAGCTTCCGCGGCGGCTGCTCAAGGTCCTGCTCGATCATCTGTCGCGCCGGGATGCGGTGGATGCCGTCGCAGCGGCTACCGGCTTCCCCCGAAATCGTCTCTACGACCTTGCCCTTTCGCTCAAGACGCAATCGGCAGATTGAGGAGGAAGCGCCTTCCGGCCGGAGTTGCGTGGTATGCGTGCAGTCGTCAGACTGCTGCGGCGAGCGGGCTGGGCGGTCGCTGAGGGTAGGTGGCGACACCTGCCGTCGGAGGAAAGTCCGGGCTCCACAGAGCAGGATGCCAGGTAACGCCTGGGGGGCGTGAGCCCACGGAAAGTGCCACAGAAAATATACCGCCCCGCCGGCTTCGGTCGGTGAGGTAAGGGTGAAATGGTGCGGTAAGAGCGCACCGCGCCGACCAACATCGGTGGCAGGGTAAACCCCATCCGGAGCAAGACCAAATAGGGAAGCGTGCTGCTTCGCAGCAGGCGTGGCTCGCGCCAGCTTCCGGGTAGGTCGCTACAGGCACATGGTGACATGTGTCGCAGATGAATGATCGCCACTGCGCAAGCAGCACAGAACCCGGCTTACAGGCCCGCTCGCCCTCTTTATCCACACCCCTTTCCCGCGGCCGCCTCCGCAAGCGGCCTTGCCCCTGCCGCGCCAACAATTCCAGAGAATCTACGAGGAATATCGATTATCCCGTTGAATCCTCAGGTATTCCCCCTCCTGTCCCCCAAGGCTGCTGAACACAGCCCTCTAAGTTACTGTTCAGAAAGAAACTTTTTTCGGGCTTCCGGGCTCGTTCCGGTTGACAGTCCCAAAATCCGGTTCGTATAGTTCGCCAAGTGGGGAATCGTGGGGAATTGTGGGGACTCCATGATCATTCAGGGCAGATTCCAGACCATTCCCAAGGCTTGCCGGCGGCCATCCAGAAGGGCGTGAAATCGCGTGTTCAGGGGATTTTTCACAGTCAGCATCGATGCCAAGGGCCGGGTAGCGCTGCCCACGCGCTTTCGTGAGCAACTTCGTGGCGAAACCAGTGCCACGGTGATCATGACGGTGAATCCCTGGGATCGCTGCCTGTGGTTCTACCCCCTGGGGGAGTGGGAGCGGGTGGATACCAAGCTGCTGTCCCTGCCGGACGGGGACCCGGCCAGCCGGCGCGCCAAACAGGTGCTGCGCGGCTATGCCACGGATTGCGAGTTCGATGGCCAGGGCCGGATTCTGCTTCCGGGTGAACATCGCAACTTCGCCGGGCTGCAGCACAAGGCGGCCTTGCTGGGACAGGGCAACAAGCTGGAGTTGTGGGATGCGGGCGCCTGGGAGCGACAGCGCGATGAATGGCTGGCGCAGATCGACAGCCGCACGGCACCCGTGTCCGGCGTCCTCCAGGATCTTTCCCTGTGAACGCCTCGGTGCTGTCACCCCAACCCTCGGCCCACCAGCCGGTGATGCTGGCCGAGGTGCTGGAAGCGCTCGCCATAAGACCGGACGGCTTTTACCTCGATGGCACATTCGGGCGCGGCGGACATACCGGAGCCATCCTTTCCAGACTCGGGCCGACAGGTCGTCTGTTGGCACTCGATCGCGACCCTGAAGCCATTGCCGCCCGCCTCGATCTTGCCGCCGACACGAGACTGGAGCGGGTGCACGCCCCATTCGGCGAGGCGGGTGCCCTGCTCGCCACACGCGGCTGGCAGGGCAGGCTCGATGGCGCGCTGCTCGATCTCGGCGTGTCGTCTCCGCAGCTGGATGATCCTGCGCGCGGTTTCAGTTTTCGTGCGGATGGTCCGCTGGACATGCGCATGGATCCTTCCAGCGGAGAGCCTGTGTCCGCATGGCTGAACCGGGCCAGCGAAAGCGAAATACGAGAGTGCCTGTGGGCTTTTGGCGAGGAGCGGCGCGCGCGCCAGATTGCGCAGCGCATCTGCCTGCAACGCGCGGAACAGGCGATCACCACAACGCGTGCTCTTGCCGAGCTGGTCGGGGGAATCGTCAGGGGCGAACACCGCATCGATCCTGCCACCCGCACCTTTCAGGCTTTGCGCATTTTCATCAACGATGAACTCGGCCAGCTGAAACGCGGCCTTGCCCAGTTGGTGGAAGCACTGGCTGTGGCGGGCAGACTGGTCGTGTTGTCGTTTCACTCGCTGGAAGACCGCATCGTCAAGCGCTATTTCCGTGAACTCGCGCGCCCGCTCGATGCGGAAGGCAAATCCGCCGGACCGGCTCATTACCGACTCGTCCACCGCAAGTCCGTGGTCGCCGGGGAAGAAGAACTCGCGTCCAACCCGCGTGCGCGCAGCGCGCGACTGCGCGCCCTGGAGCGTATCGCATGACGCGGCTCCTCTTGCTCGCGGTGCTGGGTGCTCTCGTTTTCCTGAGCGCGCTCCAAGTGGTGACCACGCGCTACGAAACCCGGCTGCTGGTGATGGCACTGCAGGCCTTGAAGACCCAGCGCGACGACCTCGAGCGCGAATGGACACAGCTGCTGCTTGAACAGAGTACCTGGAGCACCCACGGCCGCGTAGAGACATTGGCGCGAAGCAAACTCAACATGATCCTCCCCCGGGCGGCCGAACTGAAGCACATCCGCTCATGAACATGGAACACAACCCGCAACCTGCGTGGCGCAGACATCTGGTGGTCGGGGTCTTCGGACTGCTCGCTGCCGTACTCGTGTGGCGCGCATTCGATTTGCAACTCACGGATCGTGAATTCCTGCAGGATCACGGTGACCAGCGATACCTCAGGGTGGTCCAGACCGAAGCCCACCGCGGCATGATCACGGACCGACACGATGAACCACTCGCCATCAGCACGCCTGTGAGTTCCGTGTGGGTGAATCCTTCCCAACTCGTCCAGAACAGGGGACGCTGGCCTGAGCTCGCGAAACTGGTCGACATGTCCGAGGACCAGCTCAATACCCTGATCCTGCCGCGCCGCAAGCGCGGTTTCCTCTATCTCAAGCGGCACGTGCAACCGGCCGTTGCGGAGGCGGTGGCGAAGGCCGCAATTCCGGGCGTGCATCTGGCTGGCGAATACCGTCGTTTCTATCCCGGCGTCGAAATTGCCGCACACCTGCTCGGTTTCACCAATGTGGATGACCGCGGACAGGAGGGCATAGAGCTTGCCTTTGATGCCGTCCTGACCGGGACGCCGGGCAAGGACCGTGTGATCAAGGACAGGCTCGGCCGGGTGATCGAATATGTCGAGCGCATCCAGCCCGCAGCGCCGGGCAAGGATCTGGCGCTCAGCATCGACCGGCGCCTGCAATATGTCGCCAACCGGGAGCTGGGCAAGGCGGTGCAGAAGCACAAGGCCATGGCCGGACTGATGGTGATCCTCGACGTGAATACCGGCGAGATACTCGCGCTGGTCAATCAGCCATCCTTCAACCCGAACAATCGCGCCGAACTCAAGGGCGAATTCTTCCGCAATCGCGCAGTCACGGATCTGTTCGAGCCGGGCTCGACCATCAAGCCCTTCACGATTGCCGCCGGCCTTGAATCGGGTCAGTACACCCCAGCCACCCGCATCGAGACCGCGCCCGGGTTCTTTCGCGTGGGGCGACACACCATCAAGGACATCCACAGCTACGGCAATCTCGACGTGACCGGTGTCATCGAGAAGTCGAGCAATGTCGGTTCGACCAAGATTGCACTGTCGATGGATGCGGACATCCTCTGGAACGTGTTCAACAACGTGGGATTCGGCCATCTCACGCAGGTTGAACTGCCAGGTGAAACCAATGGCAGGCTGGTCAATCACAAGCATTGGCGGGAGATAGAGCACGCCACGCTCGCTTATGGCTACGGGATGTCGGTCAACGCGCTGCAACTGGTGCGTGCCTACGCCACGGTCGCCAATGGAGGAATGCTGTATCCCGTCACCATCCTGCGACGCGAGCAAGCGCCCCAGGGAATGCGCGTGATGTCGCAGACCACCGCGGATGCCGTGAGCCTGATGATGGAGCGGGTAGTGCAGACCGGTACTGCCAAGACCGCGCAGGTTTACGGTTACCGCGTGGGCGGCAAGACCGGCACCGTGCACAAGAACATCCAGGGCGGGGGCTACGCCGAAAAGGACTATCGCTCGCTGTTCGCGGGTTATTTGCCGGTGAGCAAGCCCCGTCTTGCCGCGGTGGTCGTGATTGATGGTCCACGAGCCGGGCAGCATTACGGCGGATTGGTGGCCGCGCCCGTGTTTGCTGAAGTCATGCACGAAGCCGCGCGCATCCTCAATCTTCCCGCCGATGCGCTCGATGGCGTGCCCGCCGACAGTGGTGTGAGGATGGCTTCCAGTCCAGCCAAGCCGGCACCTGCGGGGCCGCGCATCCAATGAAGCCTGCGGTGTCCGCGCACTGGCGACTTTCCACCTTGTTCGACGACCTGGGTGCCGAACTTCATGGCGCAGATGTGGCGGTTGAAGGTCTGGCGCTGGACAGCCGCGAAGTTGAAGCCGGCGAATGTTTCCTCGCACTCAAGGGCAGTCAGCAACGCGGCGCGCACTTCGTGCCACAGGCTCTGCGCCGGGGCGCCAGTGCGATTGCGCTCGAGCCGGACGAAGATCTTCAAACCGGCAGTGTGCCGCGGGTGCTGGTCCCTGATCTGCGCGCCAAGGTTGGCGTGCTGGCGGGGCGGCTGTTCGGCAATCCCAGTCACGCGCTGGAGGTGGTGGCGGTCACCGGCACCAATGGCAAGACCACGGTAGCCCACCTCTGCGCCCAGGCCTTTGGTCATCTGCTAGGGCCCTGCGGCTATATCGGGACCTTGGGCATGGGCCTGCCCGAACAGCTCACCGCAAGCGGCATGACGACTCCTGATCCGCTGCCTCTGCAGGCGGAATTCGCGCGCATGCGCGATGCAGGAATTCGGGCAGTCGTCATCGAGGCTTCTTCCCATGCCCTGGCCCAGTCCAGATTGAACGGGACACGGATTCTCACCGCTGTCTTCACGGGCCTCGGCCACGACCATCTCGACTACCACGCTGATCAGGCGGCCTATCTGGCGGCCAAACGTCTGCTCTTCACCCACCCCGGCTTGGGCCACGCGGTGGCCAACCTGGATGACCCGGTCGCGGGCGACATGTTGGGCGCCGTGGCGGCGGGTGTGGAACGCTGGGGCTTCAGTCTGGGTGGTGATGCGGCTGGTGAATGGGTGGAAGAAAGTCGGCATCTGCGTCTGTGGGCTGCGGATTACCAGCGCGACCACTCCCTGCTCGAAGTGGGAGTGGGGCAGGCCAGGGTCCAAATCCGGACGCATCTCACGGGTGACTTCAATGCCCAGAACCTGCTGGCGTGCCTTGCGGTGCTGCTTGCGCACGGGGTCGGTCTGGACAAGGCCGCAACCGCGCTGGCCAGCGTGCACCCGGTGGAGGGACGCATGGAACGCTTGGGCGGCCGGGGTCGACCGGACATCTTCATCGATTTCGCCCACTCGCCCGACAGTCTGGAACGGGTCCTGAGAGTCTTGCGCGGTTTCCATCCCCGCCGACTCATCTGCGTTTTCGGCTGTGGGGGTGACCGCGATCGTTCCAAGCGCGCGCCCATGGGGCGAATCGCCACCAGCCTCGCTGATCAAGTATTCCTGACCAGCGACAATCCGCGCAGCGAAACCCCGGCTGCAATCGCACAGGACGTCTTGTCCGGTGTCGAGCAGTCCACACCTGTCAGTGTGATCGACGATCGCACGCAGGCCATCTTGAGCGCACTCGGCGCGGCTGGTGCGGAAGATATCGTGCTGGTGGCCGGCAAGGGGCATGAGAAGACGCAGGAAATCGCGGGTGTGAAATATCCCTGCAGCGACCGGGCCATCGTTCAACAGTGGTTACAGGCCTCATGATCGGGATGTCCCTGGCAGACGCGGCGGCCATCGTGGGTGGGCAGCTCACTGGCGCTGACCACGGATTTGAAGGCGTCAGCACCGATTCCAGGACCCTCGCGCCCAAACAGCTCTTCTACGCCTTGAAAGGCGAGCGCTTCGATGGCCACGATTCGTTGCCGCAAGCCGCGGACCGCGGTGCTGCGGGCGCGGTCGTCACGCGTCGGATGGACACGGCGCTTGCCTGCATCCACGTACCGGACACCCGGCGCGCATTGGGTGATCTCGCGCGCGCCTGGCGTCTGCGTCACCACTGCACGGTCATCGGCGTGACCGGCAGTAACGGCAAGACCACCACCAAGGAAATGACCGCCGCCATCCTCCGGCAGCGCGGCCCGACCTTGGCCACCGAGGGTAATCTCAACAATCACATCGGGCTTCCGCTCACCCTGTTCGGACTCTCCGCCGAGCATGAGGCCGCCGTGATCGAGATGGGCGCCAATGCAATGAACGATATCGCCGAGCTGGCGGACATCGCGCGGCCCGATATCGGCATCGTCACGATGTGCGGCCCGGCTCATTTGCAGGGTTTCGGCAGCGTCGAGAACGTCGCACTGGCCAAGGGACGTCTGTTCGAGGGCATCGCGCCCGAAGGCGTTGCGATTCTCAATGTCGATGATCCGTTCAGGGATTTCTGGTTGACCATGTGCGGCCAACGCAAGGTTCTGCGCTTCGGCCTCTCTGCGGAGGCGGACTTCACTGCCCACGAGATCACGGAAGGTGCGCCCGGTGAGGGTGTCCGTTTTGAACTTGTCTGCCCCCAGGGCACGGTCACGATCCATCTGCCCGTGGATGGCGTGCACAACGTGCGCAATGCGCTGGCCGCTGCCGCAGCGAGCATGGCAGCAGGCGCCACCCTGTCCGAAGTGGCTACAGGACTTGCCGGCATGGATGCCGTGCGAGGACGCCTCGTGGTACGTCGGGGTCGTGGCGGCAGTCGGATTATCGATGACAGCTACAACGCCAATCCCGCCTCACTCCGCGCGGCGCTGCATGTCCTCGGGCGGGCGGAAGGCCGGCGCTGGCTGGTGTTGGGGGATATGGGCGAACTGGGGCCGGAGGCCGCGGCGATTCATCGCACCATGGGCCGTGAGGCCCGCGAACTCGGTGTGGCGCAGGTATTCGCGCTGGGCGAACTCACACGCGAAACGGTCGAAGGCTTCGGACCCGGCGCCCGGCACTTCACGGATGTGACGCTCCTGACGGAAAGCCTGAGTCAGGATCTCGCACCGGATGTGACGGTGCTGGTCAAGGGATCACGCTTCATGCAGCTGGAGCGTGTGGTGGCGAGCCTCGTCGCGGAGGACGCACTGCCATGCTGATCTGGCTTTCGCAGTATCTGCAGCAGGTTGATCCCGGTTTCAGTGTCTTCCGCTATCTCACCCTGCGCACGATTCTGAGCGTGCTCACGGCACTGTTCCTGTCCCTGCTCATCGGGCCGGCGGTGATCCGTCAGCTGGGGCGGCTGCAGATTGGGCAGCATGTCCGCGATGATGGCCCACAGTCGCATCTCTCCAAGGCCGGCACACCCACCATGGGCGGGGCATTGATCATCCTCGTGATCGCGGTCACCACCTTGCTGTGGGGAGATCTCTCCAACCGGTTCCTCTGGACCGCCTTGCTCACCACTCTCGCTTTCGGAGTGATCGGCTGGTACGACGACTATCTCAAGATTTCACGCAAGAATTCCAAAGGTCTTTCGGCCCGCGCAAAGTACGCCTGCCAGTCGGTGAGTGCGTTGCTGGCGGCCGGCGCGCTCTACCACCTGGCCCAGAGCCCCACGGAGACCACGCTCATCGTGCCGTTCTTCAAGCAGCTGGCGGTCGATCTCGGCTGGGTCTATCTCATCACCACCTATTTCGTGGTGGTGGGAAGCAGCAACGCGGTCAATCTCACCGATGGGCTGGATGGACTCGCCATCATGCCGACGGTGCTGATTGCGGCCGCGTTCGTGGTGTTCGCGTACGTAACGGGCAATGTGAACTTCTCCGCCTACCTTGGCGTGCCGTATGTGATCGGGGTGGGGGAGCTCTGTGTGTTCTGTGGTGCCATCGTGGGCGCGGGACTCGGTTTCCTGTGGTTCAACACCTATCCCGCACAAGTCTTCATGGGCGATATCGGAGCACTGGCGCTGGGTGCGGCGCTCGGCATCGTGGCCGTGATGGTGCGCCAGGAGTTGGTGCTGGTGGTGATGGGAGGCGTGTTCGTGCTGGAGACGGTGTCCGTGATCCTGCAGGTCGCCTCCTTCAAGCTGACAGGCCGGCGCATCTTCCGCATGGCGCCCATCCATCATCACTTCGAGCTGAAGGGCTGGCCGGAACCCCGTGTCATCGTGCGCTTCTGGATCATTTCGGTGATTCTGGTCCTCATCGGCCTCGCCACGCTCAAGATTCGATGAGCGCGCATCCCATCATGCCCTTGCCCGCAGCGACGTCCACCACCGCCGTGGCGGAAACCGCCGGGCGCTGGCTGGTCTTCGGCATGGGCAAGACGGGACTGTCCTGCGCCCGTTTCCTTGCCCGCGAAGGTCGCGCGGTGCGGGTCATCGACACGCGTCCCAGTCCCCCGTTGCGCGCCGAGATCGAAGCCCTGCCCGGTGTGGAATGCCATGCCGGGGAACCCGACCTGGCGGTGCTGCAGGATGTGGATGCACTGGTGGTAAGCCCCGGTATCGCGCTGGACCATCCGCTGATCGTCGCCGCCAACCAGTCCGGGCTGCCCATCCTCGGGGATATCGAACTTTTCGCGCGTGTCGCTCCCGCCCCTTACGTGGCAGTGACAGGCTCCAATGGCAAGAGCACCGTCACCACCCTGGTCGCCGAGATCCTTGCCGCTGATCGCCAAGGGGTGAAGGCGGGAGCCAACCTCGGTATGCCTGCGCTCGATCTGCTCGACCCACCGGTGCCGGCCTGGTATGTGCTCGAGCTGTCGAGCTTCCAGCTCGAACTGACCGACAGTCTGGCCCCTGCCGTCGCCTGCGTGCTCAACCTGTCGCCCGATCATCTGGACCGGCATGGCAGCTTCGAGGCCTACCGTGCAGCCAAGGCGCGCATCCTCGCCCACGCCCATTCGGCGGTGCTGAACGCCGACGACCCGGCCGTGGCAAGCCTTGCTCCGCGCGACATACCCGTTCGCTGGGTGTCCTTGCGCGGCCCGCGGCCGGGCACGTACTCCATTGGCATGCACGAAGGCCAACGTCATCTCATGCACGGAGAGGAAGAGCTGTTTCCCACTGCGGTGCTGCAAATGGAAGGCGAGCACAACGAGTTCAATGCGCTTGCCGCGATTGCGATCACGGATACGATCGGCGTCTCCCGTGTGGCCCAGCGTGCGGTTCTCGGCAGCTTCCAAGGGCTGCCTCATCGATGCCGCCTGGTCGCGGAGCAGGGCGGGGTGGTCTGGTTCAACGATTCCAAAGGCACCAATGTGGGTGCGTCAGCCGCCGCCATTGCGGGGATCTTTGCGCGTCGCCGGGGAGTACTCATTGCTGGAGGGCAGGGCAAGGGTGCGGACTTCGGGCCTCTGCGGGAGGCGTTGCGCGAGCGTGTCCATACCGTGGTCCTGATCGGTGAGGACGCGCCACTGATTGCCGCAGCGATCGGCGAGGCGGCGCGCATCCTGCACGCCACCACGCTGGAGGAAGCCGTCGGCCTCGCCAGCACGGCAGCGCAGCCGGGCGAAGCGGTGCTTCTGTCACCGGCGTGCGCGAGTCTCGACATGTTCGACAATTACGAAGCCCGCGGCCGCATTTTCGAGACCGCCGTGAGGGAGCTTGCAGAAGCATGAACCAGGCCGTTTCCCTTACCTTCAGCCGCGGCCCCAGATTCTCTGATCGCTATCTCTACGATCCCTGGCTCATTGCCATCACCGCGACCATCGTGACCCTGGGGCTGGTGATGGTGGCTTCAGCCTCGATCGCCATTGCCGCACGAAATGGGGGCGACCCGTATCACTTCCTGTGGCGCCAGGGAGCAGCGCTGGCGCTCGGTGCCGCCACGGGCCTCGTCATGCTGAAGATACCGCTCGCACTGGTCGAGCGAATGAGCGGCGCGCTGATCCTTGTCGCCTTCCTGATGTTGTTGCTGGTGCTGGTGCCGGGGGTGGGGCGCGAGGTCAACGGCGCCTCGCGCTGGGTGATGCTGGGCCCGCTCACCTTGCAGGCCTCGGAACCGACCAAGCTTGCGGTGATTCTCTACATCGCGGGCTTCCTCGTCCGCCATGAAATCCAGGTGCGCACCCGGCTCAGCGGTTTCCTCAAGCCCATGGCAGTGGTCTCCCTTCTCGCCGGCCTGCTCCTGTGCGAGCCCGATTTCGGCGGGGCCGTGGTCATCATGACCACTGTTCTCGGCATGCTGTTCCTGGGTGGCATCCCCTTCATGCGCTTCATGATGTGGGGCGCGCTGGCGGCCTCCTTGCTGGCCTCGACGGTGTTGCTCGCGCCTTACCGCATGCAGCGCATGATGACATTCCGCGACCCTTGGTCGGATCCGTACAATACGGGCTTCCAGTTGAGCCAGGCGTTGATCGCCTTCGGGCGCGGCGAATGGTTGGGTGTCGGCTTGGGCAACAGCGTCCAGAAACTTTTTTACCTGCCGGAAGTGCACACGGATTTCATTTTTGCGGTGATAGGCGAAGAGCTCGGTCTGGCAGGCGCTTGCACCGTGATTGCGTTGTTCTTCCTGCTGCTCACGCGCGTGCTGCACATCGGCGGCCGCGCCGCCGCCAACAACCAGCGCTTTGCGGCCAACGTCGCCTATGGCGTGGGTCTGCTGATAGCCATCGAAGCCTTCGTGAACATCGGCGTGAATCTTGGCATCCTGCCCACCAAGGGCCTCACCTTGCCGATGATCAGCTATGGCAGCAACAGCATGGTGATGTTGTGTGTGGCCATTGCGCTCGTGCTGCGTGTGTCGTTCGAGACACAGGCCGCGACTCGCCGCAATCCCACGGGATTTCCGGTGCCCCTGCCGTGAGTTCGGGACGGGTACTCATTCTCGCTGGCGGAACCGGAGGACATATCTTCCCTGCGCTGGCCGTGGCCGGCGCGCTGCGCGAGCAGGGTCTGGCGCCATGCTGGATGGGTGCCGCCCACGGGATGGAGGAGAGGATCGTGCCGACCCACGGCATCCCGCTGTCCCTCATTCCGATCAGGGGTGTGCGCGGCAAGGGCTGGATGAGGCAGCTGGTTGCTCCTTTCGCAATCCTGCGCGCGACCCTTGCCGCCATCGGCCTCATCCGCAGGATACGCCCCGGGGTGGTGCTGGGCATGGGCGGCTTCGTCAGTGGGCCCGGCGGTCTCGCGGCCTGGCTGTGTCGCAAGCCACTCATCATCCACGAGCAGAATGCACTGCCGGGTGTCACCAATCGCCTGCTCGCGCGCCTCGCTGCGCGCGTGCTCTGTGCCTATCCGTCTGCCTTCCCGCCCGGCGTGGGAGCGGAAGTCACCGGCAACCCGATCCGGCACGAGATTGTGAAGTCCGCGCATCCCGCGGATGATCCCGCGCACGGCGGGCCGCTGCGCATTCTCGTCCTGGGCGGCAGCCTGGGAGCACGCAGCCTGAACCGTGTCGTGCCGGAAACGCTGGCGGGTTTCGACCATGCAGAGCGCCTCGAGATCCTGCACCAGACTGGCGAGCCTGACGCGGACACGGTGGCTGTGCGTTACCGCGAGCTCGGCTGTGCGGCGCGGGTCGTGCCGTTCATCGCGGAGATGGCCGAGGCCTATGCCTGGGCGGATTGCGTGATCTGTCGAGCCGGTGCGCTCACCTTGGCCGAGCTCTGTGTCATGGGACTGCCCTCGGTGCTCATCCCCTATCCGCATGCCGTGGACGATCACCAGACCTTGAATGCCCGTCACCTCACCGATCAGGATGCAGCCGTGCTTGTGCGAGATGCCGAGCTCTCGCCCGAAACTCTGGCTGCGGCCTTGCATTCGATTGTCGACGACCCTGCCCGCCGCCAGGCCATCGCGGCCCGTGCCCGCGCGCTGGGCAAGCCCCGGGCCACCTCGGAAGTGGTACGGCATTGCCTGGAGTTGATGCCTCGTGCGGCCTGATCAGCTCCCCATGCACAACGTCAGGCGCATCCATTTCGTGGGCGTCGGGGGTTCCGGCATGAGCGGTCTGGCCGAGGTGTTCCACAATCTCGGTTACACCATTTCCGGCTCCGATCTGGCGCAGAACCAGATGACCCGACATCTGCAGGCCCTGGGCGTGCGCGTGGATATCGGACATCAGGAGCAGAACGTCAGCGACGCCGATGTGGTGGTCTATTCGAGCGCCGTGACTCCAGACAATCCCGAGTTGCAGGCGGCGCGCGCCCGGCGCGTTCCCATCGTGCCGCGTGCCGAGATGCTGGCCGAACTCATGCGTTTCCGGCGTGGCATCGCGGTGGCGGGTACCCATGGCAAGACCACGACCACGAGTCTCGTGGCAAGTGTGCTGCGCGAGGGCGGTCTCGATCCGACTTTCGTCATCGGCGGGCTGCTGCGCAGCGCCGGCTCCCACGCCAAGCTCGGGGCCGGGCATTATCTAGTGGCGGAAGCCGATGAGAGCGATGCGTCCTTCCTGCTGTTGAACCCCTTGCTGGCCCTGCTCACCAATATCGATGCCGATCACATGCAGACCTATGGTCAGGATTTCGAGAAGCTGTGCGCGAGCTTCCGGGAGTTCTTCCGTCGCCTGCCTTTTTACGGCGTGGCCGTCATCTGCACGGATGACCCTGCGGCCATGTCGCTGGTGGAAGATCTGCACACACGCGTGATCACCTATGGCACGGCCGCGCACGCGGACGTGCGCGGCTACGCTGTGGAAGTCTCAGGGCATCGCTCCAGGTTTCGCGTGGCGCGCGCGGGCCGGCAGACCGATCTCGAGGTGGTTCTCAATATGCCTGGCCGCCACAACGCCCTGAATGCCATGGGCGCGATTGCGGTGGCGAGTGAGCTGGGAGTTGCAGACGACGCCATGGTGCGTGCGCTCGAGAGATTCCAGGGCGTGAACCGCCGTTCCCAGATTCGCGGTACCGCCCGTATCGGCGCTGCCAAGGTGCTGGTCATCGATGACTACGGTCATCATCCCAGCGAGCTCGCCGCCATGCTGCGCACCGCCCGCGAAGGCTGGCCGGAGCGCCGGCTGGTGGTGGCGTTCCAGCCGCACCGCTATACCCGCACGCATGATCTCTTCGATGACTTCGTGAGCGTGCTTGCCGGCAGCGATGTGCTGTTGGTGCTGGAAGTCTATGCTGCCGGTGAGAAACCCATCGCCGGCGCGGATGCTCGTGCCCTGTGCCGGGCGATTCGCGCGCGAGGTGTCCTCGACCCCATCCTGGTCAAGGATCCGGGTGAGCTGGTGGACACGCTGGCCCAGGTGGCCCGTGACGAAGATTTGCTCATGCTGCTCGGTGCCGGCAGCATCGGACGCGTGGCAAGTACGCTCGAGTATGTCCCGGAGGACGCGTGTGCCTGATGGCAGCGGCCACATACCCGGCCACATTCCCGGCCATGTCCCCCTTCATGGGCAGCCGACCGTGAGCGCGTGGTCGGACTCGCTCGCGCTGCGCGGCGTGCTGCGCAGGCATGAACCGATGTCCCGTCACTGCTCATGGCGGGCGGGCGGTACGGCGGAACTTTTCTTCGAGCCTGCCGACCGTGAGGATCTGCTCGCTTTCCTGAAAGCGATGCCGGCGGATCTGCCGCTGACCTTTGTCGGGCTTGGCAGCAACCTGCTGGTGCGTGATGGTGGACTGGCTGGCGCTGTCGTCCTCACCACACGCGCCTTGGGCGGCATTCGACAGGAAGGCGATTTCTTCACGGTCGAAGCGGGTGTGCCTTGCGCCAAGCTGGCCCGGCAGGTTGCGCTCGCCGGGCGCGCCGGTGCCGAGTGGTTCGTGGGCATCCCGGGTACCGTGGGCGGCGCGCTGGCCATGAATGCAGGTGCGTTCGGTGGCGAGACCTGGGAAAGCGTGATGCGGGTGGAAACGGTGGACCGTCACGGCAACACCCATCTGCGCGAGCCGCAAGCCTGGCAGGTTGGCTATCGCTCCGTGCAAGGTCCGCAGGAAGAATGGTTTCTTGCCTGCACTTTCCGTTTTCCATCCGCCGCAATGCCGGAGGTGGCGCTTGCCAAGGGGCGCGACATGCTGGCCCTTCGCAACGAGAGCCAGCCCACGGGGGTCGCGAGCTGTGGTTCGGTCTTTCGCAACCCACCGGGCGATCATGCGGGCCGGCTGATCGAGGCCGCGGGTCTCAAGGGTGCGCGTGAAGGTGGCTGTCATGTTTCACTGAAGCACGCCAATTTCATCATCAATGACCGCGAGGCGAGCGCTGCGGACATCGAGCGGCTCATCCTCCGGGTACAGGCCGAAGTCCTCACCCGTTTCGGCGTGCGCCTCGTGCCCGAGGTCCGTATCGAGGGCCGGCCAGCCGTCGACGGAACCGGAGCCCCCGCATGAGCCTCAGCGGGAATCCTCAGACCAGTCCCGGCGGCAAGTTGGAGATCGGCGCGTCGCCTGCACTGCTGACGGAATTCGCCCGGCGTGCAGGCCGGGTTGCGGTGCTCATGGGAGGAGAGTCCGCGGAGCGCGAAGTCTCGCTCCGCAGTGGCGGCGCGGTGCTTGCCGCCCTCAAGGCCCAAGGGATCGATGCGCATGGCGTGGACTGGCAGGCCTCGCGTCTTTCCGAGTTGTTGCTGGACAGACCGGATCGGGTCTTCATCGCCCTGCATGGTCCTGGCGGCGAGGACGGCGTGCTGCAGGGCGCACTCCAACTGGCCGGTATTCCTTACACGGGCAGCGGGGTGCTCGGCTGTGCGCTGTCCATGGACAAGATTCGCGCCAAGCAGATCTGGCGCGCCGCAGGTCTGCCGACCCCCGACTTTGTCATCGTGGATGAGCGCCTGGACTCTGCGGCGGTCATCGCCCGCTTGGGCCTTCCGCTGATGGTGAAACCGGCGCGGGAAGGTTCCAGCATCGGCATCAGCCTCGTCACGCGTGCGGAAGATTTGCCGGCGGCGGTGGCGCTCGCCCGCGAATTCGACGACGACGTTTTGCTGGAGAGTTACATCCGCGGCGGGGAGTACACGGTGGCGCTGGTGGATGACGAGGTGTTGCCCACGATCAAGCTCGAGACACCGCGCGCCTTCTATGACTACGAAGCGAAGTACCACGCCGATACCACCCGTTACCTTTGTCCCGCAGGCTTGTCGGCCGCG
>Ga0194123_10001727_pt1 | contig 31307 bp, 26 predicted proteins | sample TA2MahsurfametaG_5_FD_155479 | JGI IMG/M metagenome (GOLD analysis project Ga0194123, IMG submission 155479) | Freshwater microbial communities from Lake Tanganyika, Tanzania - TA2015023 Mahale A surface | ecosystem: Environmental > Aquatic > Freshwater > Lake | place: Tanzania: Lake Tanganyika... | reverse complement strand
ACAAGGGCGAGGAGTTCGCCGTCACCATGCGGCGCTTGTACAACTACTACGACCTGCAGCTCTTCCAGAGCAATCTCCGGAAGGATCCCGAGGGCGTGAGGCTGGTGATCCGCCTGTTGACCGTCATCCGCAACGTATGGGCCGAGATGCTCGCCGGCGGCGGCAGTCGGGTGGTGGATGAGCGTGCCGAACTGCAACTGCAGGCGGCCTGATTCGTTCAACTGGTTCAACTGGTTCAACTGGTTCAACGAGTCTACACAAAAGCCGCCTCCATCTCGTGGCGTCCGCGAACGGAAGCGGTTTGCTGGCCCCGGTTTTCCTACCCTGATGCGTCCTGCTGACGACACCCTCCAACGACCGACGATCGCACCGCCGCAACCATGAGCGCCCATCACAATCTGCTCGCGATCTACCATGAATGGCGGGACTGGACCCTCCGCGAAGGGGAGGCCATCCGCTGCGGGGACTGGACCCGCGTTCACTCCTGCCAGAACGCCAAGCTGGAGTTGTAGGACCGGATCATCCGGTCCACGCAGACGGCCCGGTCCGAACTGACCCGATCCGGAGGCAATTGGGCCGAGGTGGAGGCGCAGGTGCGCCGTGAGGTGTCATCCCTCATTGATCTGGAGCACCAGAACGGCGAGGTCCTCGCCCAGAAGCGCTCCGAGGCTCTTGCCGAGCAGGTCAATCTCGACCGAAGCAGCCGCCAACTCCGCCAGATCCGCTCCTACGCCCCGGTGGTCCGCTCGGCCTGGAGTTCGTACTCCTGAGTCCCGTGAGGCGCTCCGGGGGGTCTTTGCTGGACTCCCCCTTGGATCCCACCCCGCCCCGACGGACGGGCCGGTGACAGGCTTCGGGCGGGCTTTGGACTCGTCTCGTCTCGAGTCGCGGCGCCCACAGCTTGAGTTCAAATCGGGCACATCCGCCCCGGGCACATCCGCACCAGGGAGATTCTCCCCGGACCTGTGCCCTCACGGCGCCGATGCCCACTCCGGGGACCCACCCGGTTGACGGTGCCTCCGTCAAGGGCCGACCCCGCCTTTACAACCTCCCGTCGGTTTTGAATGGTTCCCGCACATGTCGAAACCGCTGGAGATCGCCGGTCGCAAGTTCGATTCCCGCCTGTTCCTGGGCACCGGGAAGTTCCCGTCCCCGGAATCCATGCGGGATGCCCTGGCGGCCAGCGGGACCGGCATGGTCACCGTGGCGCTGCGCCGGGCCGACCTCAGCGGCAAGAGGGATCCCTTCGCCAACATCCTCGAGTTCATCGACCCCGACCGCTACCTCATCCTGCCCAACACCAGTGGCGCGATGAACGCGGCCGAGGCCGTCCGGCTGGCCCGCCTGGCCGCGGCGGCGGGGTTGCCCAAATGGGTGAAGCTCGAGATCCATCCCGACCCGAGGTACCTGCTGCCGGATCCGGTCGAGACCTTCGAGGCGGCGCGGCAACTCGTCGCCGAGGGATTCGTGGTGCTGCCCTACATCAACGCCGACCCGGTGCTGGCCAAGCGCCTGCAGGACGTCGGCACCGCCACGGTCATGCCGCTGGGCTCCCCGATCGGCTCGCACCGCGGACTCCAGACGCGTGACCAGATCCGCATCATCCTCGACCAGGCGACGGTGCCCGTGGTGGTCGATGCGGGCATCGGGGCCCCGAGCCATGCGGCCGAGGCCATGGAATTGGGGGCCGACGCCGTGCTGGTGAACACGGCCATCGCGGTGGCCTCGGATCCCTGCCGCATGGCGGTGGCCTTCCGGGATGCCGTCACCGCCGGGCGCACGGCCTTCGAGCTGGGCCTCGGGCCGGCGACCGAACACGCCAGCCCAACCAGCCCGCTGACGGCGTTCCTGAACTGAAGCCCATGGGCGCACCGATCGACCCAGCGCGTTCCGTCGCCGAGGCGAGACAAGGCAACCTCCCACCGACGCCACCGGCCGAGCGCCTCGCCGCCTGGGCCGACCGGCTCCGCGCCCTGCCCGATCCGCAGACCCGACTGGCCCACCTGGTCGAGGCCGCTCGGTGCCTGCCGCCGTTGCCCGAGGGCGACCGTCAGGAGGCGCACCGCGTGACCGGGTGCCTGGTGCGGACCTGGTGGATCGCGCAGTGGCGGGACGGCCGGTGCTGGTTCCGCACCGACTCCGATGCGATGACCCTGAAGTGCCTCGCCGGTGCGATCGCGGAACTGGCTTCCGGCGGCACCCCGGACGAGATCGCCGCCCTCGAGTTCGGGGTGTTCGACGCGCTGGGACTGCTCCGGCAGTTGGCCGAGAACCGCCGGCGCACCGTCCGCCAGCTGATGGACGGCACCCGGGAGTTCGCGCGGCGGTGCGCCTGCCAGGCCCAAGCGCCGGGACATTGATCTTCTCCAGCACCCGAGGCCATGCCCGACCCAGGCGACCCGAAGCCCGACCCGCCGATCGCCCCGCTGGCCGCGGTGCGGCGCATCGTGCGCTTCCTGGCCCGGCGACCAGGTTGGGCGGCGCTGTCGATCGGGCTGCTGTTGATCCACATCGGCATCGAGCTCGCCCTGCCCCAGTTCGTCGGCCAGGCGATCACAGCGCTGGCAGCCGCAGGCACGCGAGCGGAGCTCGGGCGCCTCGTCGGGACCTTCCTCGGCCTCGTGGTGCTGCGGGCGGTGGTCGGCCTGGTGCTGGGACCGATCCGCAACCGGACGGCCCAGTCGACCCTCGGCGACATCCGCGCCGCCGTCTACGACGCGCTGCAGCGCCGGTCCTTCGCGTGGCACGACAACGCGCGGACCGGCGAGTTGATCTCCCGGGCGGGCACCGATGTCGGCCGGCTGCAGGACCTCTTCTTCGTGTGCCTGCTCTTCGGGGTGGATGTCGCCGCCGGCCTGGTCGGCACCCTGACGCTGATCTTCCTGACCAGCCCACGCCTGGGCCTGGTGGCGCTGGCGGCCCTGGTTCCGACCGTAGCCACGATGGGCTGGTTCGCCGCCCGTCTCCAGCCGCGTTGGCGCCGCGTGCACGAGCGCCACGGGGCCATGAGCACGGTCATCCAGGAGAACATCGCCGGGGTCCGGGTGGTGAAGGCCTTTGCGCGCGAGCCGGCCGAGATCGCCAAGTTCCGGGCCCGGCGGGCGGAGTTCCTCCGCGAGCTTTCCGAGGCCGTCAACTACTGGGCGGGCCGGGTGCCGCTCTCGCAGTTCCTCTTCGGGCTGGCCGTGCCGCTGACGCTCTGGGTGGGCGGTGGCGAGGTGCTTCGGGGCACGCTGGCGCTGGGCGACCTCGCCACGGTGCTGGTGTACCAGATGGCCCTCGGCGGGCGCATCGGCGTGATCGGCCAGATCACCAACATCCTCCAGAACGCCAGCTCGGCCGCCCAACGGGTCGTCGAGCTGCTGGACGGGCCGGAGGCCCCGGGAGCCCGGGTGGGCGGAGATCGCGGCGAGTCCCAAACCCTCGAGCGACGGGAGCCGATCGGCGGGGCCATCGCCTTCGAAGGGGTGTCCTTCCGGCATACAAGCGAGCCGTCCCTGCGGGTGCTTGAGGCATCGAAGGCGGCAACGCCGAACCAGGGTGGGTCGGGCGGGTCGGGCGGGGCGTCAGCGACCTCCGGGATGCCGGGGCCCGCGGTCCGGGCCATGGCCCTCCAGGACCTCACCTTCGAGGTCCCGGCCGGCGCGTCGGTCGCGGTGGTCGGCCCGACGGGCTCGGGCAAGTCCACCTTGCTCTCCTTGATCGCCCGGTTCCACGAACCGACCGCCGGGCGCATCCGTCTCGATGGCACCGACCTGCGCGACTGGAATCGGGACACCCTGCGACGGAGCCTCGGCATGGTCTTCCAGGAGACCTTCCTCTTCAGCGCCTCCATCGCCGAGAACATCGCCCTCGGGCGGCCCGGGGCCTCGCGCGCCGAGATCGAGGCCGCCGCCTGCGCGGCCCGGGCCGACGGTTTTGTGCAGGAGCTGCCCCAGGGCTACGACACCATCATCGGCGAACGCGGACTCTCGCTCAGCGGCGGCCAGCGACAGCGCATCGCCATCGCCCGCGCCCTGCTGATCGATCCGCGGATCCTGCTGCTGGATGACGCCACCAGCGCCATCGATCCGTCCACCGAGCAGGAGATCCGGGAGGCGATGGCCGGCCTGTGCCGGGGTCGCACCGTCTTCCGCGTGGCCCAGCGGGCATCGACCGTGCGCGACGCCGACCTGATCCTGATCCTGGACGGCGGACGAGGGGTGGCCGTGGGCCGGCACGACGCCCTGCTGGCCGACTGCGCGCTGTACCGGGAGCTGTTCGCGGACGCCGGACCGCCGGAAACGCTTGCCTGATGGCCACCCACGACGACATCGCCCTCGACGAGGAATTCGCCCAGGCCAGCCTTCGCGGCTCGCTGCTGCGACGGCTCTTCGCCTACACCCGACCCTACCGGCGCGCCATGGTGACCAACCTCGTGCTGACGCTCCTGGCCACGGCGTCGACATTGGCCGGGCCGAGGCTCATCCAGCATGGCATCGACCATGCGCTGGCGCCCATGCTTGGCACCCGGGAGGCCTCCGACGCCGCCATCGCCGACGCGGCCCGGGGCATCCTGTTCCTGAGCGGGCTCTATCTGGGCAACCTGCTGCTCGGCTGGGCGCTGACTATCGTGCAGGTCCGCACCTCCATCGAGACCGGCCAGGGGGCGATGAACGACCTGCGCCTGGCCGTCTTCGAGCACATCCAGCGGCTGTCGCTCAACTACTTCGACCGGACCCACCAGGGTCGCATCATCGCGCGCGCCGACTCGGACATCGACTCGCTGGACCGCGTGCTCACCTGGGGTGCCGGGCAGGCCCTCTCGAGCCTGGCGACCTTGGCGGGGGTGATCGTCCTCATGGTGCACTACGACGCCCGCCTGAGCCTGGCCGTGTGCCTGGTGCTTCCGCCGCTGGGTTGGCTCACCGTCTGGTTCCACCGCCGCGGCCGGGAGGCCTACCGCAGCCTGCGGGGCACCCAGTCGCGCCTCATCGCCGCCATGGCCGAGAACATCTCCGGCGTTCGCGTCGTGCAGGCCTTCGTGCGGGAGGCCGAGAACCTGCGGAGGTTCCGGTCCCTGCATGCCGACTTCACCGACCGGTGGGTGGCCTCGGCGCGGGTCTTCCACACCTACATGCCGGCCGTCGGCCTCCTGTCGGGGCTGGCCACGGCGATCGTGCTGGGGTACGGCGGCTGGCGCGTCCAGCAGGGAGCCCTCACCGTGGGCGGCCTGGCGGCCTTCGTCCTGTATCTGGGGCTTTTCTTCGGCCCGATCCAGGCGATGGGCGACCTCTACAACGCCCTGCTCTCGGCGGCCGCGAGCGCCGAGCGCATCTTCGCCCTGCTCGACACCGAACCCCAGGTCCGGGACGCCGCGGGTGCGCCGGACCTGCCGCGCCTGGAGGGCAGAGTCTCCTTCGAGGGGGTGGGCTTCCGCTACGACACCACGCCGGCGGACCGGTGGGTGCTCGAGGACATCGCCTTCGAGGTCCCGGCGGGGTCCACGGTGGCCCTCGTCGGTCCAACCGGCTCGGGCAAGACCAGCATCATCAGCCTGCTGGCCCGGTTCTACGAGCCCCAGGCGGGATGCATCCGCATCGACGGATTGCCGATCTCCGACCACACCCTGGCCTCCCTGCACCGGCAGCTCGGCATGGTCACCCAGGAGAACTTCCTCTTCACCGGCACCGTGATGGACAACCTGAAGTTTGGCCGAGCGGAGGCCACCGACGAGGAGGTCGTCGCCGCCGCCCGGGCGCTCGGCACGCATGCCGTCATCGAACGGCTGCCGGCGGGTTATGCCACGGAGATCCGCGAACGCGGGGCCAACGTCAGCGCGGGCGAACGCCAACTCCTCACCATCACCCGGGCCATGGTCGCCGACCCCAGGATCCTCATCCTCGACGAGGCCACCAGCGCCGTGGATTCCCAGACCGAGCGGGTCATCCAGCACGCCCTGGGAACCCTGTTCCAGCGCCGCACCAGCCTGGTCATCGCCCACCGCCTGAGCACCGTCCGCCATGCGAACCTGATCCTGGTGCTCGACCACGGCCGCATCGTCGAGCGCGGAACCCACGACAGCCTGTTGACCTCCGGCGGCCTCTACGCCCGCATGCAGGCCGAACTCGTCCGCACCTGAGGCCGACCCAGACCCCGTTCCGAAGCCTGTCCCCCGGACCTGGCTCAGCAGGCACCGGCTCATTCCATCCAAAGTCTATCGAGTTATCGCAGTTTTGAGTTGTCGACATTGAACCTGTCACTCTATCGGAAGACTACGCTTCGCAAACAGCCCATGAACCATAAAAACCCCATTCTTTATCCATAGTAACTCTACTATACTTTGAACCTGTCACTTTATTTGGAGGGATGGGGCGGTCGGCATGTCGCTTGAGTGGCTTCGAAACCGAACTAGGAGTCGTGGCGACTGTGAACCTGTCACTCTATTTGGGAAGAGGCGGTTGGCGGGCGGCTGCGGCAGCACGCAGGGGATGGGGAAACTGCGCCCTTGAATCCCCGGGGTTCGGGCCGAGACTTCCTTCGCTGTTTATGGCACACGCTAAGTTGCACATTCCGGGTCCGGTCGAGGTGAGCGCCAAGACCTTCCAGGCGATGACCCAGCCGATGATCGGGCACCGAGGGCAGGGCTTCAAAGACCTCTACGGTCGCATCCAACCGCAGCTCCAGACGCTGCTGTCCACCCGACAACGGGTGTACTTGTCGACGTCCAGCGCCTGGGGCGTGATGGAGGGAGCCCTGACCAATCTGGTCTCGAAGAAGGTTCTCAACTGCATGTGCGGGGCCTTTTCGGACAAGTGGTTCGATGTGTCCAGGAAGCTGGGCAAGGACGCCGAGGCGCTGCAGGTGGCCTGGGGTTCGCCCATCCGCGCCGAGCAGATCGACGCCCGTCTGGCCACGGGACAGTTCGATGCACTGACGCTGATCCACAATGAGACCAGCACCGGGACGATGAGCCCGCTCGACGAGATCGCCGCGCTGAAGCGGAAATACCCGGACGTGATGTTCATCGTCGACGCGGTCAGCTCCCTGACGGCGGTGCCGCACCGTTTCGACGACCTGGGGATCGACATCCTGCTGGCCGGCACCCAGAAGGCCTTCGCCCTGCCCCCGGGCCTGGCGGTCTTTGTCGCCTCCCCGGCGGCACTCGCCAAGGCGGCCTCGATCAAGACGCGGGGCTACTACTTCGACCTGCTGGAGTTCGAGAAGAACGCGGCCGACCACATGACGCCAAGCACCCCGGCAATCCCGCTGATCTATGCGCTGGAATCGAAGCTGGGCGAATTCTTCGCGGAGGGTCTGGAAGCGCGGTATGCGCGGCATTCGGCGACCAACCAGCAACTCAAGGACTGGGCGGCCGGTCACGGATTCACACTCTTCCCGGAAGCGGGGTTCGAGTCCAAGACCCTCGTCTGCGTGAACAACGGGGCCAAGCCGAGCGGCCGGGTGATCGATGTGGCCACCTTCCAGAAGCGGGTGAAGGACCGGGGCATCCTCATCGACGGCGGCTACGGCAAGATCAAGGGCACCACCTTCCGGATCTCCAACATGGGCGACGAGACGCCCGAGGCCATCGCGGCGCTGGTCGGGATACTGGACGAGTCGCTGGCAGGACTCTGAACGATCCCAAAACCTTCGGGAGACCCGCAGGACCAGACGCAACCGCGCGACAATGGAGGGCAATCCTCCGACAGCGGCGTCGCTTGTGGATTCCGGCGGTTCCCGGATAAATTGTCACCAATGTCCGAGGCTTGTCCCATCCCGAAGTGCGCTCCCGACCGGTGCGCCGCTCCGGCGGTGTGCCCTCTGAGCCGGGTGCGTGCCGGGACCACGGTGGTGGTCAAGCGCCTGACGGCCTCCGCCGACATGAACCAGCGGCTCCGGGAAATGGGCTTCGGCGAGGAGCAACGGGTGAAAGTCCTCAGCCTCGCCAACAACCTGCTCTGCCAGGTGTGCAACGCCCGGCTGGGCTTGAGCGAACGCCTGGCCGAGACGATCCTCGTGCAACCCGTGGTGATGCCCCCGGGGTTTCCGGCCTCCACCGCGCGGCCCGTGAGGCTGGCCGCCTGAGAGGCCTGACCGGATCGGCCGCCCCCCTACCCCGACGGTCCCAGACACGACCGTCGCCGGCCCCGACAGTCCCGAACCGCGCTCCGGGGACGCTGGGATCGGCCAATTGCCAGGCAAAGCGCCCATGAGGCTCCTTGAGGCTCCTTGAGGCTCCACAGGGCTCGGCAGGGCTCCAAAACCGGGAACCTGGACGCCAAGACCCGTGCCCGCAGGCCGACCGACAACGGATCGACAACGGACCGACAACCCGCCGACAACCCGGGCAAGCGGCCGACAACCGGTTTCCTTGCGCCCGGGACGGATCCATCCCTAGCTTGACCCCGACGATGCGACCCCTCTCGACATTGAGCCCCGGCGAGCGGTCGATGGTGGTGCGCATCGACATCCCGCCCGACCAGCGCGGCCGGCTGCTGGAGATGGGCCTGCTGCCGGGCACCCCCGTCGAGCTGGTGCGCTTCGCGCCGCTCGGGGACCCGGTGGAGATCAAGCTGCGCAACTATCACCTCTCGCTGCGCCGGCTCGAGGCCGAGAAGATCCAGGTCGGCTGACCCGATGAACCCCTTCACCGTCGTCCTGACCGGGAACCCGAACTGCGGCAAGACCACGCTGTTCAACGCGCTCACCGGCCTCCGGGCACGTGTGGGCAACTACGCCGGGGTGACGGTCGAACGCAAGGAGGGCGCACTCACCGGGGCCGATCCCCGCCACCCGGTGATGGTGCTCGACCTGCCCGGCACCTATTCCCTGAGCCCGCAGTCGCCCGACGAACAGATCGCGCGCGATGTGCTCTTCCAGCGGGTGCCCGAGGTGCCCCCGCCCGACCTGGTGGTGGTGGTGGCCGACGCGTCGAACCTGCAGCGCAACCTGTACCTCTCCACCCAGGTGATCGAGCTGGGCTACCCGACCCTCTTGGCCCTGAACATGGTGGACGTGACCCGGGAGCGGGGCCAGGAGATCGACCTGGAGGCGCTGGCCAAGGCCCTCGGCGTGCCGGTGCTGGCGCTGGTGGCCAGCCACGGCGAGGGGATTGAGGCCCTCCGCCAGGCGCTCCGCGCCCAGGCGGCGGCCCCGGGAACACGCCACGTGATCCCCCGCCAGTTCAACGAGCTGCCCGAGGACTTCGGCCGCGAGGCCCAGGCGATCGAGGACCGGCTCGAGGCGCTCTTCCCGCAGCGGTCGCGCCTGGCCGCGGCCGAGGCGCTGCTGCTGCTTTCCGACGAACGGGCGTTGCCCGACCAGGGCGACCCGGCCGGCGCCCATCCTCCGGCGGCGCTGGTCGATCAGGTCCGCTCGGCCCGCCGCCGGCTCGAGGCCGCGGGCGTGGACTGGCGCAGCGCGGCCATCGAGGCGCGCTACGCCCGGCTCTTCGCCATCGAGCAGCACGTGGTCCGCGAGACCACGCCGCACGGCGAGACCCTCTCCGACCGCATCGACCACGTCGTGACGCACCGCGTGTGGGGGCTCCTGATCTTCGTCGTGGTCATGGCGCTGATGTTCCAGTCGATCTTCTGGCTCGCGCGGTACCCGATGGACGGCATCGAGGCCGCGGTCGACGCGCTGGCCGGATGGATCGGGTCGACGATGCCGCCGGGCGACCTCAACGACCTGATCACCCGCGGCGCCATCTCCGGCGTGGGCTCGGTGGTGGTCTTCCTGCCGCAGATCTGCCTGCTCTTCCTCTTCATCGGCCTGCTGGAGGACACGGGCTACATGTCCCGCGCGGCCTTCCTGATGGACCGCCTGATGAGCCGGGTGGGCCTGCACGGCAAGAGCTTCATCCCGATGCTCTCGTCCTTCGCCTGCGCCATCCCGGGCATCCTGGCCACGCGCACCATCGAGACGCGCCATGACCGCCTCGCCACGATCCTCGTGGCCCCGCTGATGAGCTGCTCGGCGCGCCTGCCGGTCTACACGGTGCTCATCGCCGCCTGCATCCCGCAGCGCAACGGCTGGCCCGGCCTCACCCTGCTGCTGATGTACCTGCTGGGCATCGCCGGCGCCCTCGGCATGGCGTGGCTCTTCAAGAAGAGCCTGCTGCGCGGCGACCCGCCCATGCTCATCCTCGAACTGCCCCCCTACCGGCGGCCGCTGGCCGGGGCGGTGCTCCGACAGATGTGGGACCGCTCGCGGCTCTTCCTGCGCCGTGCGGGCACGGTGATCCTCGGCATCAACATCCTGCTCTGGTTCCTGGCCACCTATCCCCGGCCCGGGGAGATCGGCGAACGCTTCGGGCGGGAGCGGGCCCAGTGGCGGCAGACGGCCTCCGAGCCGCCAACCGACGGGCAGACGGCGGCCCTGCAACGCATCGACCAGGCGGAGGCGGGCGAGCGGCTGCGGCAGTCCTTCGCCGGGCGCCTGGGTCGCGCGATCGAGCCCTTGATCCGCCCGCTGGGCTTCGACTGGAAGATCGGCATCGGCCTCGTCACCTCGTTCGCCGCGCGGGAGGTCTTCGTGAGCACGATGTCGGTCGTCTACAACGCGGGCGGCGGCGATGGCGAGGGCACCGCCAGCCTGGCCGAGGCGATGAAGTCGGAGCGGCGGGGCGACGGCTCGACGGTGTACACGCCGCTGACCGGGCTCACGCTCATGGTGTTCTACGTGTTCGCCATGCAGTGCGTGAGCACGGTGGCCGTCGTGCGGCGCGAGACCAACTCCTGGCGGTGGCCGCTCTTCCAGGCCCTGTACATGACCTCGCTGGCCTGGGGGCTGGCATGGCTCACCCACCTGGTGGGCACCCGGATGGGGTTCTGAGTCAACACGGCCGGCCCGCGACGCCAGCCGGCCCGCCACCCTCCTCCCATCCGGCCCGCAGGGCCTCCAGGGCCCGGGCCCGATGGCTGATGCGATTCTTGACCTCCGCACCGAGGACGGAGAAGGGACGGTCCCATCCGACGGGCACGAAGAGCGGATCGTAGCCGAACCCGCCGGAGACCCCAGGACGGTCCAGCAGGCGGCCCTCGCAGACCCCGTCGAAGTCCAGGGTGGCCGCGGCCATCTCCCCCGCGCTCCGACCCGCAAGCACCGGGGTGAGGGCCAGGGCGCACCGGAACCGGGCGCTGCGCCGTTCCGGAGGCACGCCTGCCAGCAGGCGGAGCAGCTTGCCGTTGTTCTCGGCATCCGGCGAATTGCCCCTCCGGCCGGTGTCCAGCGCGGCGAACCGCGCCGAGTGCACGCCGGGGGCACCGCCCAGGGCGTCGACCTCGAGCCCGGAGTCGTCGGCCAGCACCCAGCCGACGCCCAGGTTGCAGACCTCCATCGCGAGGTAGGTCGCCCAGGTCAGGGCCTTGATGCGGGCGTTTTCGGCGAAGGTGGCGCCGGTCTCCTCGGGCTCGAGGCGGACCTGGGCATCGGGTTGCCAGAGGAACACCCGGCCGGGCGCGGCCAACACGGCGCGGATCTCCTCCACCTTGTGGGCGTTGCCGGTCGCGATGAACAGGGTCGTCACGGCGCCATTCAAGCCCGTCCGGGGCCGGCGGTCGCGCCCGAAACGCCTTCGGTGCGCTTGCCCCTGGGCCGCCACCTGTGCCATCCATCCGGGCGATGAATTCCGGAGTGCCCGCCCTGAATGCCGCCGTGCAGGAGGCCAGCGCCTTCCTGCCGACCCTGATGAGCGAGATCAACCGCTGCGTCGTCGGCCAGAAGTACCTCGTCGAGCGCCTGGTCATCGGCCTCTTGGCCAACGGCCACGTGCTGCTCGAGGGCGTGCCCGGGCTGGCCAAGACCCTCTCGGTCAAGACGCTGGCCACGGCCCTGCACGTGAAGTTCTCCCGGCTCCAGTTCACGCCGGACATGCTGCCGGCGGACGTCGTCGGCACGCAGATCTACAACCCGGCCGGCGGGTTCACGACGCGCAAGGGGCCGGTCTTCGCGAACCTCGTGCTGGCCGACGAGATCAACCGGGCCCCGGCCAAGGTGCAGTCGGCCCTGCTCGAGGCGATGCAGGAGCGCCAGGTCACCATCGGCGACCAGACCTACCAGCTGCCCGAGCCCTTCCTGGTGCTGGCCACCCAGAACCCCATCGAACAGGAGGGCACCTACACCCTGCCCGAGGCCCAGGTCGACCGCTTCATGCTCAAGCTCCGGATCGGCTACCCCTCGCGCGATGAGGAACGTCAGATCCTCGACCTCATGGCGCGCACCTCGGGCCACCCGACGGTCGAGCCCGTGGTCGAGCCCGAGGCGATCCTGCGGGCGCGCCAGGTCCTCAACGACCTCTACATCGACGACAAGGTGAAGGACTACATCGTGGATGTGGTCTGCGCCACCCGCGACCCCGAGGCCTACAAGCTCAAGCTCAAGGACTTCATCCAGCTCGGGGCCAGCCCGCGCGCGACCATCGCGCTGACGCTGGCCTCCAAGGCCCACGCCTTCCTCCGGGGCCGGGGCTACGTCACGCCGCAGGACGTCAAGAGCGTGGGCATGGACGTGCTGCGCCACCGCATCACCCTGACCTACGAGGCCGAGGCCGAGGAGAAGACCACCGAGGACATCGTGCAGCGGCTCTTCGACGAACTGCCGGTGCCCTGAATGCCCCGCCCCGCCGGGAACCCGGCGGCACCCCGGCACATCGGCCGCCATCGCACGATGGCCACCCGCGCACAGGGGACGGCGCGTCGGGCCGACGGCGAGTTCACGGGGCCTTGCCGCTCGCCAACCACCACACCGACCCGTCGGCCTCGCTCACCACGAGGTCGCTGACTCCGTCGCCGTTCCAGTCGTCGGCGACCGCGTCGCAAGGTTCGCCCAACAAGCGGAAGCCCAGGGAACCCGTGGGCACCGACTCGAAGGTCCCGTCGCCATGACCGAATAGGAAGAGCGCTTCGCCCGCGTCGTCGCGAGCCCCTCGGAACCCGTGCCCGGCGAATCCCATGGCGATGAAGAGATCGCGGCGACCGTCGCCGTTGAAGTCGCCGGGGGCGATGGCGCGGATCGGGCCCAGTTGGGCGGCATCGGGCAGCGGGCGCGCCTCGAAGCGGTCTCCGCGCCGCAGCAGGACCAGCGAGGTCAGCCAGCGTGCGGAGACCCGGGCCGAGGGCAACCCCTCCAGGATCGTCTCGACGGTGGCCAGGGCGTAGGCCCGATGGGTCGGAAACCGCTCGGCGATGGCGGGAAACAACGGGCCCATCTCCTGCAATCCCCGGACGGGCCGGTGCCGTCCGTCGGGTGCGGTGTAGGCTTCGAGACAGCCGGTGATCCCGTCCTGATTCCAGGCCCCGTGGAAGAGATGCCATTCACGGACGGGACCGGCCGGCAAACGCGGCGGTCCGACCAGGAGAGACGGAGCCCCGTTGAGGCCCCAGTTGCCAAGGATGAGATCCTCCTGCCCATCGCCATCGACATCGGTGACCTCCAGGCGCTGCCAGAGGCCCGTCCATTGGCTCAGCGGCAAATCGCTCTCGCCCGGGGCCGACACCAGCGGATCGACCGGCTCCCAGCCTTCGCCGCGACGGCGGAACCACCGGGGCGCGCCCCAGTCGGAGAGACTCACCATCTCGGTGCCCGGGCCGGCGGGTCCCGACACGAACCGCGCGCCCGTGACCAGGCCCAACGGCATCGACCCGACCTCACGGTATCCGTCGCCGACGCGGCGAAGCCATCGACTGGGCGAGGCCATGGGGAAACGCCCCGCGACCGGCGCGCCCCCGAGGAAGATCTCCGCAGGCATCTTGGACAGGTCACCGAACACGGCGGCCGTGGAGAATCGCCCCGTGGCGATCGCCTGACGCCGACCCGTGGCCGCCTCGACCCACTCGACCCGACCCGCGGTCTCGGCCGGAGCCGCCGCAGTCCCTCCCGAGGATGCACCCCAGGACACCGATACAAGCCCACCCACTCCGGACACGAGAGCCACGTCGGTCGAGGCGGGACCCACCTCGCGCGGCCCCACCTCCGCCGAAGGGATGCGATGCCGCAGCCCCCGCTCGCCGGTCCCACCGATCCAGACCCCACGATTCGGACCCCCAGCGCGATCCACGGCCAAGGGCGCTCCCGGCCGCATCCACCGCCTGGGGAGCGAGGGTTGCCAAGCGAACTCCTCGGCGGCGGCGTGGCCGGTCGCCTGTCCCCAGGATCGGGCCTCGAAGCGCCACCGGGATCCGGACGGCGCGCTGGACGGCTTGGCCAGCAACGTCGGCGCGGGCGCGGACGACGGCGAGGGATCCGCGGGCGGCTCCTGGATCCGCAGCGTTGCACCGCCGGAGGTCATCGCCTCATGCACCGTGATCCGACCGGAAGGCCACCTCACCTCAAGGCGCCCGGAGCCCGGGCCGGGGGCCGCGAAGGTCTTGCCCGGGGCATCACCAGAAAGATACCGGCCACCGGCCACGACCTGGGCCATCTGGACCGGCACCGCGTTCGATCCGCCCTGCCAGGCCAGGCGCAGCACCGCACCGATGGCCTGCGTGTTGGGAGCCTGTCCCTGCAGGACCACCGACACCCTCGGTGCCTGGGCCTCATTGCGGTACACGCCGGCCGGGGCGTTGAAGTGGTTCACCACCACGTCGAGGTCGCCGTCATTGTCGAGGTCGCCCAGGGCCAACCCGTGGCTGACCCCGTCGAAATCGAAACCCCAGGCCGCGCTCGAATCCTCCATCACCGGCAATCGCTGCATCCCGGAGGCGCCCCGATGGCGAAAGGCCCGCAGGGGGGCCGGCAACCTCGGGAAGCGCTGGCGCTCGCGGAACAACTGGGCGTCGGTGCGCAGGCCCGTCCGCCGGTAGGCCTTAAGCTGCTCGGCGATGTCGAGATCGCGGGAACCGCGCTCCTGGCCGGCCGTGACGAGCAGGTCGGGAAAGCCGTCGAGGTCCACATCGACGAACGCGGGCGTCCACGACCAGTCGGTGGCCGAGACACCGGCCCAGGCCGCCATCTCGGCAAAGGACCCGTCGGGCCGCTGCAGGAACAGCGTGTTGGCATCGTGCTGGGTCCGAGCCAGCGGGTCGGCGGGATCGATGGGCACCGTGGGGGAACCATCCAGCAGCGTCAGACGGCGCACCAGGTCCGGGCTGAGCATGTCGAGCACGGTGAAGTCCCAGCGCCCGTCCTGGTTGAGGTCCGCGAAATCGACGCCCATCGAGAACAGGCTGGTGTGCCGGAGCATCGCCGGCGGTGCCTCGCGGAAACGCACCTGGCCGCCGCCGCCCTCGTTGAGCCAGAGGCGGTCGGGCGATTGGAAATCGTTGCACACGTACAGGTCGGGCTTGCCGTCGCCATTCAGGTCGCAGAACTGCGCCGCCAGTCCCCATTCGAAGGGCGGATGACGCAGGGGATTCCCGGCGGCATCGACGAACGCGCCCTCGGTCCAGGGCACGGCCACCCACCCCGCACCCCGTTCGTTGCGATACAGGACATCGGGTTCGCCCAGTTCCTCGATGCCCCCCGAGGCGTTGACCTCGAAGCGGTTGGTGAGGTCGGGAGCGGAGGTGGGCCGCCCGTCGAGGGTGGCCACCACCGTGCGGTCGCCCTCGCGGCGGAAGGTCGCCCGCGCGTTGGGCAGGTCCATCAGGGCCCGATGCCGGTAGTTGCAGACATACAGGTCGATCCACCCGTCGCCGTCCACGTCGGCCAAGGCCACGGAGTGGCCGCCCCGGGCGGCGACCTGGGGGAAGCGTGCGTTGCGGAAGGTCCCACGACCGTCGTTGACCAGCACGCGCACGCCGTCGGCGTGGGTGTTCACCACGAGGTCGGGATGGCCGTCGCCGGTGAGGTCGGCCGAGGCCACGCCCGTCACGTCGCCGCCCAGACAGTCGAGCCGCATCGGGAAGGCCTTCTCGGTGATGTCCTCGAAGCGGAATCCACCCCGGTTGCGCCATAGGGACGACCGGCCGCCGGCCGCGCCGAAGAACATGTCCAGAAGGCTGTCGCCATCCACGTCGGCCAAGGTTACGCCCGAACCGTCCAGCAGCAGCTGGTTGGTGAGGTGACGCGCGGCGGGCACGGTATTGGAGACGGTGAGGCCGGTGAGGTTGGGATCCAGCCGCTGGAAGCCCACGCGGCGCAGGGGCGATTCCGCCGCGCGCGCCCCGGCCAGGATCGCCATCGACATGGCCAGCCATCCGATCATCCAGACGACCCGGCTCACCCCCGGAAGCCTCGCTCGGGCGGATCGGACGACGGGCTTCATGGCTTCGGGACGGACAGACACCAGGCCCTTACCGTCTCATCCCGCCATGCCGGAGCCAAGTCCGCCGAGACGGGCCGCCAGGTCGTCGGCATGGCGTCGCCGAAACCCCGGGGTTGGGTTCCGGGCGGACCCGGGGTAGCCTCCCATCGAAAACTCCATGAGCACCCTCGGCATCGGAATCATCGGCTGCGGCGGCATCACGCTGCAGAATCACCTGCCCGGCCTGGCCCTGTGCAACGACGTCCGCGTCGCCGCCCTGTGCGACAGCGACCCCGGCACCCTCGAGCGGGCGCGGGCGGCCACCGGGTGCGCCGCGACCTGCACCGACTACCACGCGCTGCTGGCCCGCGACGAGGTGCACGCCATCATCATCGCCACGCCCAACCTGCTGCACTTCCCCATCGCCATGGCGGCCATCGCGGCCGGCAAGCACATCCTCTGCGAGAAGCCCATCGCCATGACCACCGAGGAGGCCCGCACCATGGCCCGGGCCGCCGACGCGGCGGGCCTGCGCCACATGACGGCCTTCACCTACCGCTTCGTGCCGGCCATGCGCTACCTGCGCCACCTCATCGACCAGGGCGACCTCGGGGAGCCCCGCCACTACCGCTCCTGCCGCCTGCAGGACTGGGGCACGCGCAACCTCGGCTGGCGCATGGTCAAGAAGCTGGCCGGCACCGGCGAACTGGGCGACATGCTCAGCCACCGCATCAACTTCGCGCACCACCTGATCGGCCCCATGAAACGCATGGTGGCCCACGTGAAGAACCTCACCCCGATCCGCGACGGCAAGCCCAACGACACCGACGACTGGGTGGGCATCCTGGCCGACTTCCACAACGGGGCCACGGGTGTGCTCGAGAGCTCGAAGCTGGCCAGCGGCCGCAACGAGAGCTGGCGGAGCCTCGACTACGTGGAGATCAACGGCAGCGAGGCGAGCTTCGAGTTCACCACCGGCAAGTGGAACGAGCTGCAGCATGGCCGGCTGGGCGGACCCGGCATGGCGCCGCTGCCCGTGCCGCGCGAGTTCTGGGTGTGGCCCGGATCGCCGCGCGATCCCGGGGTGGGCGATCCGCTGGTCGCCTTCCGCTACGACCAGGCCGTGGAGTTCATCCACGCGATCCGCGAACAACGGCCCTGCGCCGTGACCTTCCACGACGGGGCCCAGACGCAGGCCGTGATGGACGCGGCGCTGCACTCGGCAGCCACCGGGGCGTGGGTGGACCTCTGACGCCCCCCCCGCGGACACCCTCCGACCATCCCCTTCCCGTGACCCCGGCCGAGGCGCTCGCCTACCTGCACCAGTTGGGCCAGTTCGGATTCCAGCCCGGGCTCGAGACCACGCGCCGCCTCGCGGCCGCCGTGGGCGACCCGCAGGACCGGCTGCGCTTCGTGCACGTCGCCGGCACCAACGGAAAGGGATCGACCTGCGCCTTCCTCGAGAGCGCCTACCGGGCGGCGGGTTACCGCACGGGCCTCTACACCTCGCCGCACCTGATCCGCTTCGGCGAGCGCATCCAGGTCGACCGGGTGCTGCTGGCCGACGGGACGCTGGCCCGTCTCGTCGCGGAGCTGCTCGGGCGCATGCCTGCGGACCTCCAGCCGACCTTCTTCGAGGTCACCACCGTGATCGCCCTGATGGCCTTCGCCGAGGCCGGGGTCGACGTGGTGGTCTGGGAGACCGGCCTCGGCGGACGCCTCGACGCGACCAACATCGTGACCCCGCTGGCCTCGGTGATCACCTCCATCGGCCTCGACCACATGCAGGTGCTGGGAGACACGGTGGGCCGGATCGCCGCCGAGAAGGCCGGCATCATCAAGCCCGGCGTGCCGGTGGTCACCTCGGCGGACCGGGCCGACGCCCTCGAGGTGATCCGGTACCGGGCCCGCGAACTCGACGCCCACTGCGTGGTGGTGGACTCGGCCGCCGTGGGGCGGATGGCGCTGCCCGTGTCGCTGCCCGGACCGCATCAGCGGGTCAACGCGACCAGCGCGGCGGTCACGGTCCGGTTGCTGCGCTCCATCCTGCCGGTGTCGGACGAACAGCTCGCCCACGGGCTGGCCCACACCGTCTGGGCCGGGCGCATGCAGGTGCTGGAGCGCGGGGGACAGATTTGGCTGCTCGACGGGGCGCACAATGCCGACGGCGTGGAGGCCTTCTGCCGGGCGCTGGCGGAGCGGTTCCCCGGCCGCTACCCGGCAATGGTCCTGGGCATGCTGCGCGACAAGGCCTGGCGCGGGATGGCCAGCCGACTGGCGCCGGCCGCCTCGCGGCTGGTCGTCGCGCCGGTATCGAGCCCCCGGACCGTGGCGCCGCAGGAACTCCGCCAGGCGCTGCTCGAGGCCCGTTGCGGCCGGGCCGTGCGGGCCTGCGCGAGCGTCGACGAGGCGCTTCGGGCCGTGGCGAGGGAACCCTTCGTCGCGGTCACCGGTTCGCTGCACTTCATCGGCGAAGTGCTGGAGCGGCTGGAAGGAACGGGGGACCCCGGCGGCGGGGCGGAATCCGAGCGACGGCTCAACGACTGGACGGCGGGCACCCCGTCGACCCCGGGGAAGGCGCCGCAGAATCCCCATCCCCCTCGTCCGACATCAGCGGACCCGACAGCACCAGACTGAAGCCGATGTTGCTGCTGCGGAAATCCGGCACGCTGCGACCGCGGAAGGCCGAGCGGCAAAAACGGGCCTCGTCGCTCCAGCCGCCACCCCGGTAGACCCGGAACGTGCCGAAGGGGGACCGGCCGGATGGCGCACCGTGTCGGAGGGGTAGGGTCCGTACCAGTCGAGGCACCACTTGGCCACGTTGCCATGCATGTCGCGCAGGCCCCAGCCGTTCGGTGGCCGACCGCCGACCGGGTGGGTCCGCTTGCCGGAATTGGCCTGATACCAGGCCACGGCCTCGATCGGGCCATGGTGCACCCCCGGCTTGCGGACGCGGCAGGCGTACTCCCACTGGGCCTCGGTGGGCAGGTCCCAGCGCCACCCGGCGGCGATCCGCCCCTCGCGCCGGTGGAACTCGGTCAGCCGGCGGGCGTATTCCCGGGCCTCCTCCCAGTTGACCTGCTCGACCGGAAGGTCCGGGCCGTGGAATCGGCTCGGGTTGGCGGCCATGATGCGGGACCATTGGGCCTGGGTGCAGGGCGTCTCGGTCAGGAAGAATCCGTGGGGGAGGCTCACGCTGTGCAGCGCCTCGTCGGGCTCGCGGCCGGGCTCGGTGACCGGGCTGCCCCGCAGGAACTGTCCGGGAGGGATCCACCGCACCGGCAACGCCACCGTGCCGGGCCCGGTCGGCAGATCGTACCCCTTTCGCGAGCCGGGTTCCCCCCGGTACCTGAACAGGACCTCGCCAAGGCCGTTGAAGTACCGGAACTCCGGTTCCTGGTCGACATGGTGGACGATCCTCGACCCGGGCGAGGGGTCGGCCGGGGCCTCCGTGCCGGGCGGGGGATCCTGAATCTCCTGGTCCCATTCGCGGGTCACCAGGTGGCGGGCCTCGAAGAAGGATTCCCGGAGCGCCTCCCGGTCCTCCCTCAGACCGGATCCGAGGTAGCCTTAGACCTCCAGCACCCCACGACCGGGACCGTTTTGCGCGAGGTCGACCAGTCGGCGGGCGGCCGGGAGGGCGGCGAGGTCGGGGCAATCCTGCATCCAACGGACGATGTGTTCGGCCACGGGGGTCACCTCGTCCCGGATCCGGGTGCGTTGCTCCTCCTGCAGTCCGCCCATGAAGGCCTCGAACCGGCCTGAGTGCCGCCGGAAATCGCCGTCGGCCGCCGCCTTGAGCAACAGGATTCGGCCGGAGACGGGAAGCCAGCGGAGCCCACGCAGCGCCTGGTCCACGTCCCCAAGGGCCATGCGGAACTTGGCCGACTGGAACTGGGCCTCGGTCAGATCCCCGTCAAGGTCCAGGGCCTCGACCGTGTAGAGCAGCGCGTTGGCCAACCGGCGCTCGAGGGTGGTGGTGGTGGTCTCCTTCACATAGGCCGCCCAGCCGGCCCCAAGCAGCGCCCGGGCGGCATCCAGACGGTATTCCTTCCGGGCGAACCGGGCCGCCAGCAGGAACGACTGCTCGGCCTCGGCCGGGTCCACCACGGCCGGGTCGGCGTTGTCCTCGGAGCCCCGCAGCACCAGCGCTCGCAGCAGATGCACCCGCCAGGCCAGCCGGCCGGCCAGCTGCAGGCTCGGTCCGATGTCGATGGCCCGGCCCAGCGCCTCGAGGCTCTGGCGATGGCGGCGATCCGAGAAGGCCTCGCGGGCGATCTGGAACTGACGGACCGCCTCGGCCTGCGCTTGGGAGCGGGCCTCGGTCATCAACTCCTCCAGGGGCGCCACCATGCCACCCATCGAGGCCAGCACATCGCCACGGCTCCAGGTGAAGGCCGGGGAGATCCGGACCCCCGCAGGATCGATCAGGCCGTTGGCCGGGTGCATCAGGGGCCGGAGGATGTCCTCCAGGGCCTCGGCCGAACCGAGCAGCCCCACCGTGGAGTCGGGCAGGCCGGCCATCAGGGCCTGCACGATGCCCCCCGGCCCCCTGACCCGCCACCCGCGGGCGCGCTGGGCCCCCCAGATGGTCGAGCCAGATCGGCCCGCCATCCGCGCCCGACCGAGTGAAGGTCCAGGAGGCGTTCATCTTCGGGCCAACGAACGATTACCGTTGTTGACTCATTGGGTTGAGCTCCCGGGTCCCCGAAGTCATCAACCCCGGAGTCAAGATTTTCTTGACCTCCCCGAATCCGGGGTATCGGCCCGTCAAAATTAAACATGTATTTGAAACTCCCGGATCAGCGAAAAACCTTCGACGGTTCCGTACCGTCGCGGATCCAGGCTGGACGGCAGGCCCTCCGACTCCCCGCGAGGACTCCGCACCATCGATCGGACGGAGGGCCTCGCCGGTTGGCTCCCCCGGGGGAACCTGCGACAACCCCGGATTGACGGCGGGAAGCTCCTGCGATTGCCTTCGGCGCATGCACCAAAGGCGTCGATGGGGATGGCTGCTGGCGTTGCCCTTGATGTTGGTCGGGGTCCAGGGGGCCGAGACCCTGTCGCTGCCCGACGGCAGGACCTTCCGGGAAGCGACCGTCCGGCGCCTCGACGACGACCGGTTGGTGGTCGAGCACGCCGGCGGGCAGTCCACCCTGTTCTTCCATGAGGTTCCCGAGGCGCTGCGACGCCGGCTCGGGTACGACAGTGAGGCCGCGCTCCGACGCCTGACGCTCGAGGTGTTCCGCCTGCGCGGCGTAGCCCGCGGCGGCGCGACACCCGACGCGAACCCCGGCACGGGCACCGAACCCGTCCGCCCGAGGTTGCTCGAACCGGTCGCGGTCCCTGCCCCTCCGTCGGCATCTCAGGCGGGGACCACGGCCTCCCGGGCCGAGCGCTGGGCCGGCCTCGAACCCCCGGCCCGGGCAACGGGACTCGCGCCCGTTGGCGATGGTCAGGTCATCGGGGTATGGGAACTCGTCAACCACTATCGCTCGGATCCGTCCGCCTCGGACGCCCGGTACCGCAAGCGATCCTTCCGTGTCACCGGCGTGGTCGAACGGATGGAACGGGGCCTGGTCAGCCGCAACGTGCGGGTCTTCCTCGAGACGCCCGACCCGGCGGTACGGCCGGTGTGCGAGTGGCGCATCGACGACAAGATCCCGGCCTTCCACACCCGCCGCGACGGCCGCACGCTGGTCGCCGAGAACAACCGCTCCCGCTGGAAACTGCTCGAGGCGGGCCAGACGGTGACCTTCGAGGTCCGCTGCGACGGCCTGGAAGACGGCCTTGTGGAGCTGAAAGGGGCCCGACTCCAACCCTGAGCGTCGGGGACGCGGAAAGAAATCGCTGGGCCGGATCCGGGGCAACATCTCGAGAAACTGCGCTCCGAGGATTGCGCCAAGCAGGTCACTGCAACCATCAGGGACGGCCGTGGCTCCGACCGCGGCCCCAGTTTCCAACCGGCCGGCAACCTATCCGGCGGGGCCGTCGAGCTCGGCCGTGACGGTGATCTGCACGGCGGCGTCCAGCGGCATGTCGGACACGCCGATGGCCAACCGCGCATGCGCCCCGCGGGAACCCAGCACCGCGTTGAACAGGTTGGACGCCCCGTTGAGCACCTGCGGATGCCCCCGGAAACCCGCCGCGCAATGCACATAGCCTTCGACCCGCACCAGTCGGCGAACCCGATTGAGGTCGCCGCCGGCGGCCGCCTGAAGCTGCGCGAGCGCATTGAGCGCGCACTGGCGGGCCGCCTGGTAGCCTTGCTCGACGGTCAACTCGGCTCCCAGGCGTCCGGCGAAGGCCATCACTCCGTCGCGCCAAGGCAATTGCCCCGAGGTGAAGACCAGCGCCCCGGTGCGGGCCCAGGGTTCATAGGCGGCCACGGCCCCCGGGGCCGGTGGAATGGTGATGCCCAGGCGCTGGAGGGTGTCTTGGACGTCCATGCTCGGTGCGTGGGGATGGGCCATGGGTTGGAAGTCCTGGCCGCTCTCAGGCGGCCGCCGGGGCCGGGAACTTCGCCGAGACCGCTCCCGGGGCCTTCGAGAAGCTCCGCCATTTCGACTGCGGCACCAGGCCCAGCCCGATCAATACGCACTGGCTGGCCACGAAGACCATCAGCGCCGTGAAGGCCCCGCTCATGAACCCGTAGCTGTGGAGCCCCACGCCCAGCAGGTTGGTGCCGAACCACGACCAGCTGGTGACGATGTTGCCGAAGATGGCCAGGTTCATGATGCCGCGCTCGCGGACCATCCCGCCCCAGCGGGCATGGAGGATGAGCGCGTTCCAGAGCACGATGATGAGGGCCCCGTTCTCCTTGGGATCCCAGCCCCAGAAGCGCCCCCACGACTGGTCGGCCCAGATGCCGCCCAGCACGGTGCCCACGAGGCTGAAGAGCGTGGCGAAGCACAGGATGCCATAGACCATGCGCGAGAGGCTCCGCCCCATGTCGGCGGTCATCACCTTCGTGAAGAATCCCAGCACCACATACAGGATCGCCAGGAAGCCGGCGACGTAGGTGGCCGAGTAGCCGAGGGTCACGATGACCACATGCGTCGCGAGCCAGAAGTTGGTGTCGAGCACCGCCTGGAGCATCACCATGGTGTCGCCGCCGAGGGCCAGGTTGTGGGCCACGATCTGCGTGGAGAACCCGATCACCGTGGCCACTGCCAAGCCGATGGCGTTCTTCCAGAACGACTCGAGGATCAACCCCAGCCCCACCGCGCCCCAGCCGATGAAGATGGCCGAGCTGTAGAGGTTGGTCACCGGCGGGCGGCCCTCCAGCCACATGCGCACCAGCAGTCCCAGCGTGTGCACCACGAAGGCCAGGCGCACGAGGTTCAGGGAGGTCTTGCGGCTCCATTCGGCGAAGTTGAACCAGAATCCGCAGCCGAAGAGGAAGGCCACCAGGTACAGCGAGGCCGCCTTCGAGAAGGGCGCGAAGGCGTTGAAGCGCTGCTCGCGCCCTGCCTTGGCGAGGGCGTTGCCCAACCGCAGCGACTCCAGGTAGCCCGTGTAGGCGGCGACGGCGGCCTTGAAGGCCCCGGCGTCCTGGCCGCGGAACGCGTCGGCCATGGCCGCCCAGTGGCCGACGGCCGGGTGCAACGGCCGGGAGCCCGCCGTGCGGATCGCTTCGGAGACGGTCTCGGGCGGCAGCTCGGCCTTGGGGATGCGCATCAGGTGCTTGAGCAAGGGCGCGCCGAAGCTGGCATCCAGCAGCGCCTCGGGCACCCGCTGCCACTCGAGGGAGTCTCCGCCGGCGGCGGGCGGGATGAGCAGCGGCGGCTCGCCCCGGAGCGTAACGAAGTACCGCTCGGCAGGACCGAAGACCTCGGTGAGGGCATTGGTGTCGAAGGAACCGGTTCCGGCCATGCGCTGCCGGAAGGCCTCGACGCCGGCCGGGATGGACTTCCGATAGGCGGCGATCTCGTCGGCGAAGCGCACGGTATCCTGCGGATGCACGGTGTTCTTGAGGCGCAGGTAGAGGGTCATCGACTCGTAGAGCCCCAGGGTGGCGTTGTCGAAGGCGTTGCGCTGGGAGGAGTCCTTCTTGGTCTCCTGGATGTTCCGGGCGTTGTCCTCGATCTGCTTCAGGCCGGTCTCCCCGAACTGGTTCCACGAGTAGTGCTTGCCGTCCTCGCCCGCCGCGGGATTGGGCTCCGGCAGCTTGAGCAGGGCCTTGAGTTCCGGATGGTCCACGCGGAAGACCTTCCAGCCGTCGGCCAGTTCGGGCCGGGTCATCAAGGTCAGCAGCCACTCGGTGGCCGTGAGGATCCTCGGGCGCTCGTACCACGACTTGGAGGGCTCGAGGTTGGCCGTTTCCTTCTCGCGGATGCGGGTGAGCGAATTGCGGGCGAGCGAGTCGATGGGCTGGAGGCGGCCGTTGAAGACCACCGGCAGGCGGCCGAAGGCGGCGAGGGCCTCGTCACCGTTGGAGCGTCGCACCAGGGCACCCAGGATCCAGAGGGCGAAGATCCCCGTGATGACCAGCGGAAGGCGTTGTTTCATGGGAGGTTGGAGTCGGGCGGTTGCGCGGTTCTTTTTGGGGGGCTGGAAGGAGGGTCTCCAGGGCTTGGAGGTCGGCTTCGGCCTCAGGCCGGCCTAAGGGTGCCCGCCGGCTTGCGGCGCGCGATGAACTTCGTGAGATGGATGAGGAACTGCACCAGCAGGCCCACGCTCATCAGGACGCACCCGACGTAGGGCGTGACCCACGAGGGGTTCCGGACCACCTGGAGGGCGCTGGTGCCCCGGCCGCCATCGGCCAGCTGCTCCTTGCCCATCTGGTACTGGAAGAAGGTGTGCCCGCCATGGCGCAGCGGGGAGTTCATGTAGATGTCCACCTCGCGGTCCTCGCCGGTGTCCGCATGGCGCAGACGCACCCGGCTCTGGAAGTTCTTCGGGATGTCCGTGCCCGGGTAGGTCTCGTGGGTGGTCTTGATCAGGGTCAGGGCGAAGGGTTTGTACTCGCGCACCGGGCGATACTCCACGCGCCACTCCCGACCCTCAGCGGTGACGGTCTGGGACTTGAGTTCGCCGGAGATCGCCCAGGTGCCCAGGCTCGATGCGCCCAGCAACTCCACCACGGCCGCCGGCACATTTCGGGAATCCATGGCCCGGCTGGGCGGCAGCGGATCGATGACGATGCGGGCGCCGATACCGTTGGGTGCGGCCGGCGGCCGGTTGGAATCCATGACCGGGGCCCGCTGACGGACCCGGGCGTTCTCATAGGCCTCCTTCACGCGGACCGTGAAGGGCAGCAGCCCGTGGCTCACCTCGGCCCCCACGGTGAGCCGCGAGGCCGGGATGGCCACCACCTGGTCGAGGTCGTTGCTGCCGGCGCCGTGCAGGAAGGCCAGCTCGAAGTCCATCGACGACTCGGAGTAGTTGCGCGTTTCGCCCTCGCGGAAGCTCAGAATGCTCTCGCGGGCCAGCATGTCGGTCGCCAACTGGCCCAGCAGCAGCAGGATGATGCCGATGTGCGTCAGGAAGATGCCGCTCTTGGCCCAGGTCCACTGGAAGCGCGTGAAGTGGGCCACGATCAGGTTGACGACCAGCAGCGTGCCCAGCAGGTAGCCGCCGGGCAGCGGCACCACCGGGAAGGCCGATCCATGCGGGGTCCAGTAAGCGAACCAGCTGCGGAAGTAGCGCTCTTGGGCCACGTAGAGCCCGTCGCTGGTCTGGCCCAGCGTGCCGAAGAAGACCACGGCGACGCCCAGGCCCAGCAGCACCACGGTCAGGCGCAGGGACGAAAGGAACTGGAAGACCTTGGAGAGCATGATGACAGGGGTCGGACGTCGGAACAGGCCTCGTTATTGAAGAAGAATCTCAGGGCTTGCGGGTTCAACGGATGGACGGGCATCGGCTGGCTCAGAACCGCAGGGAGCGCACGAAGCGCTCGAACGACTCCTGGTGGCGTCCGGCCACAGCCGGCGGCGCGGTGAGCTTGAAGAACCAGGATACGCCATCCCGCGGCACGATGGCCCCGAGGATGGTCTTGTCGGTGCCGACCAGCTCGACCCACGTCGCACGGTCGCCACCGGCCGTGGGAACGGTCCTCGAATTGCCGGCCAGGGCGGCGGCCTCCAGCGGGGCCAGCCCCACCTGGCCACGCCAGCGGTTCACGTTGGCCAGGAGGCCACCGCCATCGCCGTTGAGCTTGCTGATCGACACGTCGCCGTTGCCGGCGGCATCCGGGATGTCGAAGGACGCCAGGCGCATGGGCTTCGCCCCGGCGGACGTCCAGCCGGCGGGCACCTGCCACGCGGGAAGGCCATCCGCGCCCCCGCCGGCCGAGAGCGCCGGGGCCGACGATGCCGGACCGGCCGGGGTCGGGGCGGCCGACGCCGGGGTCTCCGGCGACGACTCCCGGCCGCCCCCGGTGTCCACCGACTTCAGCCATGCCAGGAACTGGGGTTTCTGCTCGGCCACCAGCGCATTCTCGCCGGTCATCTTGAAGAACACGGTCATCTCGCCCGCCGGCAGGATGGCCGCGAGGGTGCGGGCGGCCGACTTGCCGTCGAGCACCGCCTTCTTGCCATCCAGTTCGTACATCACCATCTGGCGATCGCCGGCCGCCACCAGTGACCGAAGGCCCGGGAGGCCGGCCTCGGTGACCGGCTCCAGGCCGATCTGGTCGCGCCAGCGGTTCACGTTTTCCAGTTCCCCGCCGGCCCCGCCGCCCATGGCCACCACCGAGATGTCGGCCGAACGGCCGTCGGGGCGTTTGACCGCGTAGCTGGCCACCCGCATGCCGGAGGCGGGTTTCTCTTCCCAGCCGGCCGGGACCGTCCAGGGCACGGGGGCGCGCTCGGACGGCTCGGTGGCCGCCCCGGGGCTTCCACCGGGACCGGACGCCGACGCGGGCGCGGCCTCGGATCCGCCCCGATCGGCCACGGCGGTCACGGGCACCTCCCTCGGCGCCTGATAGACGCGGACCTCGTCTTTGCCGCAACCGGAGGTCGCCCAAGCCGTCGCCAGAACCGCCATCGGGATCATCGAACGCATCCCTACAGTTTGGAGGCAGCCGCCAATCCGGCAAGCCACGACTCGGAGGCCGACCCGGACGAACAGCTCAGGGTGGCGGGGACGGTTCCGGCGGGAGGTGCTTGCGCACCGTCAGGTAGATGAGGCCGCCGATGGCGCTCCAGGCCAGGTTCAGCGAATAGCCCAGCAGGGAAAGCGACAGGGCCTCGGCCGGCTTGACGGCGAACCCCGGGAAGTCCATCGCAAGCAGCCCCACGAAGAGATGCTCACGCACGCCAAGGCCACTGGGGGTGATCGGAAGGGCCGCCAGACAGACCACCGCAGGCACCACGAACCACAGGTTCCATCTCGGGATCTGGAGCCCGAGCCCCGAGGCCAGGGAGGCGAAGGTGCCCACGATGGCGACATTGATGACCAACGACAGCAGGGCGCTGCGCCAGAGGAAACCCGGGTTGCGCCCAAAGAGCCGGCAGGAGGCCAGCGCCCGCAGCGGCGACCTCGCCCACGGGAACCGGCCGGCCCAGCGGCCCAACCGCCCCTGCTCGGAGAGCACGTCGGTGAAGAAGCCGGCCCCGGCCAGCACCAGTGCCACAACCATCATGCCGAGGATCGTCAATCCCACGCCACCGTAACCACGAAACCTCGTAAACAGGGGCCAATTTGGGATCGCAAAGATCCCGGCAAAGACCAGCAGGGCGAGGATGCCGACCAACCGGTCGACGAAGACGGTGAGGGCCGCCTCGGCCTTCTTGTGGTGGGTGCTGCGGGCGGCGGCGTAGGCCTTCCACACGTCGCCCCCGGTCGAACCCAGCAGGAAGGCGTTGAAGAAATGGGCCATGAACGACAGGCGGGTGACCTCGCCCAGCGGCAACCCCAGGCCCTGGACCCGGAGCGCCTCGCGCCACCGGAGCCCCCCGAGGAAAATGAGCACACCGCAGAGCCCGAAGGCCAGGCCGAGGCTGCCGGCCTCGAGCCGGCGTGCCGTCTCAAGCAGCTTGGACGGGCTGTGGGTCCATGCGTACTGACGCTGTTCCCAGGGCCCCATCGCCTTCCAGGCCTCGGGCTTTCCCTGCGCCAGGAGGTCGATCTGCGCCTCGTTGCAGAAGATTGCGTGGAAGATGGCGGCCAGGAGCAGGGCGCAAACGGCCAGCCGGATGAGCTGGCCCAGCGTCCTGCGGGACGGGGAAGGATTGGCAGTCCGGGAGGCCATCCGGACTACTCCGCCCCCCAGACCGAACGGATGTGGGCGTACCCCTTGGAGACGTCCTCGGGGGCCACCCCCGGGTTCAGCTCGAGGACCTTGATGTGCTCCGGGCCCACGAACGGCTTGAGCGCGTCATAGTCGATGACTCCAGCCCCGGGCGGCGCATGGTCATGGGCGCCGTCGGACGTCAGCACCACGTCGTGGATGTGCAGGCCGCCCAGGCGCTCGGAGAGGCTCTCGAGGTGCATGCGGTGGTCGAGGAAGCCCATCTGGTGCTTGATCTGGGCATGGCCGCAGTCGTGCCAGTAGCGGACGTTCTCGGGCAATTGGTCGAGGAAGAAGAGCAGGTCGTGGTCGAAGGGGATCTCCTCCACCGCCTCGCGGTTCTCGATGCCGAGCAGGAGGTTTTTCTCACCCGCCACCTCGGCCAGGCGGCGGATCATGTCCAGTGCCAGCTCCATGGGCTTCTCCTTGCGGGACTCGCGGCGCTGCTCCAGCTCGGCGATGAGCTTGGCGTACTTCGGGGTGTCCTGCTTCCCCGCCGCGGCCAGCGCCTCGAGCTTGTCCTGGTAGTGGGGGTCGCCGAAGAACCCGGACAGGTCGACCGCCCCGGAATGCAGCACGATGAGCTTGGCCCCTAGGCGTTCGGCCGTCTCGATGGTCTTGATGGAATGCTTCCAGGCGAGGTCGCGCTCGCGTTTCTCGGCGGCCGAGAACTTGAAGAGGTTCGGCGCCGCGTGGTTCACCCCCATGGGCAGCGGGCAGAAATTGTGCAGGGTGCTGATCCGGATCATGCCCGCCTCCACCGCCGCGAGGATGCCGGGCACCAGGCTGACCCGGATCCCGTGGCTGAGCTCGGCGTGCTCGAAGCCCAGATCCCGGATCTCGCGCAGCATGTCGCCCCCGTCTTGGTGGCGGCTCGAGTTCCAGCAGGTGGAGAGGGAATACATGATCGGTCGACTATCGGCCCCCGGCCGGGGTCTGGAAACAAAAAGGCCGGATGCGTCCCCGAAGGAAAACATCCGGCCCCGTCGAAAGCAAACCGCCTTGCGGCGGTGCCGCGTCACTGGTCGGCGTAACGGGCGGCCAGCATGGCGGAGAACTTGGAGACCTTCATCTTGCGACGACGGGTCTCGCTGGGCTTCTCGTAATGCCGCTTCATGCGGACGTCACGGAGGGTGTTCTCGCGGTCCACCTTCTTCTTCAGGCGGCGCAACGCGCGATCCACGGGCTCACCCTTTTTCAGTTTGACTTCGCTCACTTCAAATTTCAGCTCCTTCCGGGGCCTGGCATCGCGCCCTCGGGGAGGCGACGCATTCAGGCGCAGGATCCCGGGAGGCCTGTTCGCAGACTTCCCCGGACCGCCGGTCGTCGGCATGGGCCGCGCGACCGGAGCCCGCGAGAAGAGCCGGCTTCCGACCGTTCCGCAACGGGTTTTTCGGGGCACCGCGGCCCAAGGACCATCGATGCCGTCCACGCCTGAGCACAACGGAATGCGATCGGGGGGCTACTCCACCACCATCGGGGGGACCTCACGGACAGGCCAGCGTCGCGCGGAGGGCCTCCCAAACGGTATCGAGCCCCAACGCCGCGAGCCCCCCCGGATGGGAGCGGGTGCGGACGCGGGGCCCCGGGGGGCGCCAGACGGCCTCGCTCGACGGCCCCCAGAGGACCATGCACGGGATGCCGACGGCGGCCGCAAGGTGAGTGATGCCCGAATCGTGGCCGATGAACCCCTGGCAGGCGGACAGATGTCCGGCCAATCCATCGAGCGGTTCGCCGCGCAGGAGGCGTCGGCGGGGTCCCGGGATCCTTGCGCCGAGCCGCCCGAGGGCATCCCCCTCCGCATCGCCGCCGACGAGGACCAGTCCGAGGTCGGTGGACCCGACCAACCGGTCGACGAGGCCTTCCCACCGTTCCAGGGGCCAGTTCTTGGAAGGGCTGCCGCTGCCCGGATGCAGGGCGATCCAGCCACCCTGCCCCCCGCCCATGCCGGCCCAGCGCAACCGGGGCACCGGGTCGGCGTCGAAGATCGCCAAGCGCTCGAGCGGCGCGAGCAACTGGACGGACGCAGGCACGCCCAGCGCTTCGTCCGGCCGGTGCGGCCCGGGGATCACCTGGGCCCGCGACACCCGGGCGACGTTGTCGCGGAAGAGGCCGTCGGGATCGTACAGGTAGCTGAAGATCACCTCGCAGGCGGCCAGGCGTGCCGATTCGGCAGGGTCCAGCCGCCCGCCCCGGGCGAAGAACCCGGCCAGCGGCCGCGACTCGATGGCCCGGGCCTCGTCGGCCAATCCTGCCCGGACGGCCAGCGGCGCGACGTTCGGGTAGGTCAGCAGTTCCAGGCGGGCCCGCGGGAAGCGCTCCCGCAGGGCCGCCAGAACCGGGAGCGTGACGATGAAGTCGCCAATGGCCCCGCCCCGGATCACGAGGATCCGCCCCTGCGGAGCGGAGGTGGTGCTGGACGGGGCTTCGACGGTCATCGGGGCACGGGCCTACCGGACCCCGTCCGGCGACGCAAGCGGCAACCCGGCGCCGCCCCCCTCTCGGGCATGCGGCAAGAGGGGCCCGGACGGGATGGTCTCGGGACGGCGTAGCACCCAACACGGTGGGTGCGGGAAGATTGGACGGAACCCACCGCCGCGCGAGACCCCGCGCTGTGTGGGCTGCGGCGACGACGATGGCGCGGGAAAAACACATCCATCGATCGGGCAGTTCATCCGCCATATGTGGTGCTCTGGCACCTTTTGTGTCAATAGTGAGGACCGACCCCTTTGCGGGGTTGCCACGGACGGCCTCGCCCTGATAGGGTATCCTGTGGTTCTGGGTTCCCTCTTCGTCCAAACGGTCTTCTGGCGCGCGCTGGCCTATCTGTCGTGGGCGCTGGTGTCGCTGTTGACGATCCGCGTCTTCGATTCGGTGGAACTCTTCGGCCTGATCAGTGCGGCG
>Ga0194123_10001722_pt1 | contig 31379 bp, 27 predicted proteins | sample TA2MahsurfametaG_5_FD_155479 | JGI IMG/M metagenome (GOLD analysis project Ga0194123, IMG submission 155479) | Freshwater microbial communities from Lake Tanganyika, Tanzania - TA2015023 Mahale A surface | ecosystem: Environmental > Aquatic > Freshwater > Lake | place: Tanzania: Lake Tanganyika... | reverse complement strand
AACGCGTAACTTCAGCGTCAAATTGCAAGGTCACGGTTCCGGTGGGTCCATGACGTTGTTTGCCGATTATGACTTCAGCGCGACCATGGACCTGTTCCATTTCCGTCTGCCATTTGAAATATTCTTCTGTGCCCATTTTGGGCTCTTTGTTTTTGAGATAATATTCTTCACGAAACACAAAGAGTACGATATCGGCGTCTTGTTCGATTGAGCCAGACTCACGCAAATCGGAAAGTTGCGGGCGCTTATCATCGCGTTGTTCTACTTGACGCGACAATTGCGAAAGCGCGATCACGGGGACATTTAATTCTTTCGCAAGCGCTTTCAAACCGGTGGTGATTTCAGTCAATTCCTGAACGCGATTATCACCTTTGCGTGCGGAACCCGAAAGAAGCTGCAAATAGTCAACAACCAGAACATCTAATCCTTTTTGCCGCTTCAAGCGACGAGCACGCGCAACAAGCTGCGCAATCGAGATGCCGCCCGTTTCGTCGATATAAAAGGGAATGCGTTCCATCTCGCGCGCCACATCCGCGATTTTGGAAAAATCCTGTTCACCGATTTCACCGCGACGAATTTTGTAAGACGCGACACCTGATTGCTCGGCGATAATACGCGTTGCTAATTGTTCAGCCGACATTTCGAGCGAGAAGAAGCCGACGATGCCCCCGTCAAGACGTTTGATGGATCCATCTTGTTGTTTCTCGCCGGAATAAGCGCGCGCGATGTTGAAGGCGATATTGGTGGCAAGTGCGGTTTTGCCCATACCCGGGCGACCAGCCACGATGATCAAATCTGATGATTGCAAACCGCCAAGCATACGGTCGAGATCGAAAAGACCAGTTGCAACACCTGATAATTTCCGATCACGCCGAAACGCTTCGGCGGCGAGTTCAACGGCATTTTTCAAAGCGCTCGAGAAATCTTGAAAGCCGCCATCATAGCGACCTTGTTCGGCAAGTTCATAAAGGCGACGCTCTGTGTTTTCAATTTGTTTGCGCGGATGATCGTCAACCGGCGCATCATAGGCGACATTGACCATGTCTTCGCCGATATTGATTAGCTGGCGACGCATGGCGAGATCATAGATCGTGCGGCCATAGGCTTCGGCATTCACAACCGTTGTCGCTTCAGCCGCGAGGCGCGCGAGATATTGCGGCACCGTCATGCCGCCCAGGTCCTGATCACCAACAAAGGATTTCAGTGTGACGGGCGTTGCGAGTTTTCCGGCGCGGATCAATTGCTGCAAAATATCGTAGATGCGGCGATGCAGCTCTTCTGAATAATGCGTAGGCTCTAAAAAATCGGAAACGCGAAAATAAGCATCATTATTGACAAGGATTGCGCCGAGCAAAGCTTGCTCTGCCTCCACATTATGGGGCGGTACACGATAGGGTGTTTCAATATCTGCGAGGCGAAGTACGGTTGAGGGCGCGGCCATTGGACTTTCCAATTATATTCAACGGAGCTTTAGACTGAGCCTGCCAGACGAATCACGATGAGATCACGATTCTTATCAAAGCGTGCCCGTTTTCCACAGCGCTCACAGAGAACGCAGAAATCATAAGGCGCGGATACGATTTTTCTTGCTTTGCGCAAACAATTGAAAAAGCCCGGTTTTCACCGCGCCTTTCGGTATTTCCTGTGAGTGAACGGGGCGATTATTCGCCGTCGCCGCCTTCAGCAAGCGCCGCGCCGACTTCAAGGCCCAAATCCGTCGAGATTGCTTCTTCACGAACAATCGTGCTTTCGCCTCGGGCTTGACGCTCAGCTTCTTCAGGGCTGCGCGCAACATTGATGGTGATCTTTACATCCACTTCCGGATGGAGATGCACAGGAACCCTGTGAAGGCCAATCGTCTTGATTGGAATGTTCAACATAACCTGATTGCGGTTGAGGCTGAAGCCGCCGGCGGTCGCTGCTTCTGCGATATCACGCGCAGCAACTGAACCATAGAGCTGGCCCATTTCACCGGCCTGACGAATGATCACGAATAATTGACCATCGAGTTTTTCAGCAATGGCAGAAGCTTCTTTTTTCGCGGTGAGATTGCGCGCTTCAAGCTGCGCGCGCTGCGTTTCAAAATGCGCGATATTGTCTTTCGTCGCGCGCACGGCTTTTTGGCGCGGCAAAAGGAAATTGCGTGCGTAACCATCTTTCACGCGGACAACATCGCCCATTTGTCCGAGATTGGGAACGCGTTCGAGAAGAACGACTTGCATGTGGAGGTCCTTTCTAAATTAAGCTTCAGTGTTCGAGGGAAGAGGGGTGGTTGAAAACCGTGTCCGGAAGGAAAGCCACATATCTGCTATCCCGAGTAACGCGATGCCGATGACGGGCCAACCTGGCAGCACGACAAAGACGAGATAAATCGCGAAGAGCAGACCGTGACGTGATTTCAGCGGCCGTGTGATCGCATGAAGAACAGCGAGTCCTTGCATACAGAACCCAACAACAAGACTTGCCAAAACAATACGCCCGGCAAGCGAGGCATAATCTTGCGCGGCGATTGCCAAAGCGAGCGCGAGAACCAGAGCGGGCACCGTGATACGTGGCAGCGCGAGTGACGCGAGGTCTGGCCACGGGCGCGGCAATCTGCCAGAGGCTTGAACAATGCGTCCGGCCAACCATAGCAGGATCACCGAAATCATAACGCTGGCAGCGGCGCTGATCGGAGCGGCGATGTTTGCGAGGAGTGAGGAGAGTGTTTTTAAGAATTGCGCTCTTTCATCAGCCGACATGCCGGCGACGAGGTCCGGGTCATAAGTGAGGACGATATCAACAGCGCGCCCGAATGTAGCAATGAAGCTTTCATAATTAGGCGCAATCAACAATCAGCCGATGAGTGTTAGCGCCGATGAAAGACCAATCACCCAAAGAAGAACGCGACCGAGCGGATACCATTCCATCGTCGCGGGGTCGTCATTGGATGACGGGCGCCCGAGCAGCAGTAGATAGGCGGTGAACAAAGATGGTAACGCAACCGAGAGTGCTTGAATGACGCCCGCAAGCGGCGAGAAAATCAGCGCAGTGACGGCGAGTGAAACGAGCGTTGCAAAAAGACCGGATTGATAACCAAAGCCCAAAGTCGCAATCAAAATCGGTAAAGGCGCGATCAAGTAAAGCAGGAAGGCGAGCGGAGAACCCGTTGAAATAACGGCAAAAAGCAACGCCGATACCGCGCCGCATCCTGCTCCGAAAGAAAGGTTCTTACCCGTAGTCATCCCGCTGTCCCGCTGACCCCAAAGGGGCGGTTAGGAACGGATCAATCGTCTGCTCCAACAAATCCGGATTGGGCCTACACCTTCTTCCAGATCAGTGATGAGAAGTCCGGGACCCGTAGGTCCCGGTCATTGATTTTGTCTCGAAAGAGACAATTACGCGATCACGTAAGGCAGGAGACCCACGAAACGGGCGCGCTTTATGGCTTGCGCCAATTCGCGTTGCTTCTTTGCTGAGACGGCCGTGATGCGTGAAGGAACAATCTTGCCGCGCTCAGAAATGTAACGCGAGAGCAAACGTGTGTCCTTGTAGTCGATCTTCGGCGCATTGGCGCCCGAGAACGGGCAGGACTTGCGGCGACGATAGAAGGGGCGACGTGCGCCACCTGATGATTCAACAGCTGACATCAGAAGCTCTCCTCTTCAGCATCGTTTTCGTCACGACGGGGCGGACGCGGAGCGCGGCCACTACCGCCGCCACCACCGCCACCGAAGCGGCCACCACCTGGACGACCGCCGCCTGGGCCGCGATCGCCACGATCATCATCACGATCGCGCTTCTGGAGCATGGCCGATGGGCCTTCTTCCAGCGCTTCGACACGGATGGTGAGGGAGCGGATCACGTCTTCGCTGATCGCTTCGAGGCGCTCGACCTCCGCGACAGCGGCATGTGGCGCATCGACATTGAGAAGCGTGAAATGGGCTTTCCGGTTCTTTTTGATCCGGAAGGCGAGGGTCTTCACGCCCCAATATTCGGTCTTCGTGACCTTGCCGCCATTGGCTTCGATCACGCCTTTGTATTGTTCATTGATGGCCTCGACCTGCTGCGCCGTCACATCTTGGCGCACAAGGATGACATGCTCATAGAGAGCCATGGGTTTGCCTTTCCTATTTCACGCGAGCTTTCGGCGCCAAGCCCTTTGAGCCACTAGGATTTTTAAATCCGAAGAAAGGCCCGAAACGAGAGAGGAACGAAGGCGGAGACAAGGGAAGGGGAGAGGGATCTCCTCCCCGAAATTTCGGGTTTTCCTTTCAGCCACCGACCGATCGACCGCGATTGAAAGCGCTCTCCTAATGGCAAAACTCAAGAAAGGCAAGGGGATAGCGCCGCGGAGGCCGGACCAAAAAGTTACCCGAAAGCGCCCATCACCAAAGTCACATTCAGCCCAATAATCACAATCGCAATCAGACTCGCCAGCGCGGTCACGGCGCGTGGGGCAACCAAAGCACTCATCCGTCTCTTTGAAGCTGTGAAGATCACGAGGGGCACGATGGCAAAGGGCAATTGCAGACTTAAGACCACTTGGCTGAAGACAAGGAGCTCGGTCGCTCCCTCATTGCCATAGTAGAAAGCCACGAAGGCTGCGGGCCCAACCGCGACGAGGCGTGTGACAAGCCTTTGCACCCAAGGCCTGAAGGCGATTTTAAGGAACCCTTCAAACACGATTTGGCCCGCGAGTGTGGCTGTCACTGTGGCGTTGAGACCGCAGCCGATGAGCGCAATCGCGAAGAGGATCGGTGCGAGCGATGTACCCAAGAGGGGCTCGAGCAACGCATGGGCGTCGGACAATTCTGCGATCTCGGTTTTACCATTCGCGTGAAAAGTTGCGGCCGACAGGATCAAAATCGACGCATTGATCAGGAAGGCGAAACAAAGGGCGACGGTTGAATCGATCGTCGCGAAAGTCAGGCTTTCTTTTCTGGCCTTTGGCGTCGTGCCAAGCACGCGTGTCTGAATGACGCCGGAATGGAGATAGAGATTATGGGGCATCACGGTCGCGCCCAAAATCCCGAGCGCGAGATAGAGCATCTCCGGATTGGTGAGGATCGTTGAACTTGGCATCAACGCGGGAAAAACCGCGTTCCAATCGGGTTTTGCGAGTGCAATTTCGATAACAAAGCAGAATGTGATCAAGGCGAGGACACCGATCACAACCGCTTCGATCGTGCGGAACCCATAACGTTGGAGCGCAAGGATCAAGAGCGCATCCAACGCCGTCACCGCAATGCCAATGGGCAGCGGCCAGCCGAAGAGTAATTGCAGCCCGATGGCGGTGCCGATGACTTCGGCAATATCGGTGGCGATGATGGCGATTTCCGCCAGAAAGAAGAGGATGAGATTGATCGGTGCAGGCAGGGTCTCTCGGCAGGTTTCCGCGAGATCCTTGCCGGTGGCGACCGCAAGACGCGCGGCCAAGGCCTGTAAGAGAATGGCTGTCAGGCTTGAGAGCAGCACCACAGAGAGAAGCGTGTAGCCAAATTTCGAACCGCCCGCGAGCGAGGTCGCCCAATTGCCGGGATCCATATAGCCGACCGCAACAAGATAGCCCGGACCGAGAAAGGCCAAGAGCTTACGCCCAAAGGACCAATGGGCGGCAACGGGCACAGTCCCGTGATCGGCCCGCAAGCCATGGATTGTGGCCGGGCGGTTGGCGTCTGAAATCTCATTCATTCTCTATAAATTGCCTATTGCCTTCCGATCCTCAAGGTCTGCGGTTCATTTTTTTCCCCGCACTAGGGCGATGAAGACCGGCATTTTTGTGGTTTCACCACAACACTGAGTTTCAAAACAGTGTCTCCTCCCGCAGAAGGAAGAGCTTTGACGAAAAATGGCCACAATGAAGCTGATCTGGAGTGTCGTCTGCTTTTTAAAAACAGGCTTGGCAATTGAAAAGTAACGCCTTTGTCGCCATGGTGTCGCCCGCGTTGCCCAATATGAAGTCGGGTTCCGGGGGAGAGGCGGACGAAAGCGTGGGTTTTCGGTCCGCGAGAGAGAAGGTTTGAAAGGCCAGAACGTCTCATGAGCGATCGTGTTTTTGATAAATCCAAATTGCCCAGCCGCCATGTGACGGAAGGCCCGGCGCGTGCGCCGCATCGGTCTTATTATTACGCCATGGGATTGAACCGCGCGCAGATGAGCCGCCCCTTTGTTGGCGTGGCCTCGTGTTGGAATGAAGCGGCACCGTGCAACAACACGCTCATGCATCAAGCGCAATTCGTGAAGCGTGGCGTGGACGCGGCCGGCGGCACACCGCGCGAGTTCGTGACCATCACAGTGACAGACGGCATCGCGATGGGCCATCAAGGCATGAAGTCATCGCTTGTGTCGCGTGAAGTGATTGCTGACTCGGTTGAGCTCACCATGCGCGGCCATTCTTATGATGCAATTGTCGGTCTTGCAGGTTGTGACAAATCTTTGCCGGGCATGATGATGGCGATGGTACGCTTGAATGTGCCTTCGGTCTTTATCTATGGCGGATCTATTTTGCCGGGCACTTTCAAAGGCAAGCCGGTAACAGTTCAAGATGTCTTCGAAGCGGTCGGAAAATATTCGGTCGGCGCGATGAATGAAGAAGATCTCTACGAACTCGAATCTGTTGCCTGTCCCTCATCAGGTGCGTGTGGCGCGCAATTTACCGCCAACACAATGGCCACAGTTTCAGAAGCTATTGGTCTTGCGCTTCCTTATTCAGCTGGCGCGCCTGCACCTTATGAAATTCGTGAACAATTCTGCCGCACAGCAGGCGAGATGATCATGGATTTGATCGCCAAAAATATCCGGCCGCGTGACATCGTGACGAGAAAAGCGCTTGAGAATGCGGCGACGGTTGTTGCGGCCTCTGGTGGTTCTACCAATGCAGCACTGCATCTTCCTGCAATTGCCCATGAAGCGGGTATTGATTTCGATTTGTTCGACGTTGCCGAGATCTTCAAAAAGACGCCTTACATCGCCGATTTGAAGCCAGGCGGAAAATATGTCGCGAAAGATATGTTTGAAGTGGGCGGCATTCCGCTTCTCATGAAGACGCTTCTTGATCATGGCTATCTGCATGGTGACTGCATGACGGTTACTGGACGCACGATGGCCGAGAACATGGCGAGCGTGAAATGGAATCCAGATCAGGATGTTGTTTATGCGGCCAATAAGCCTTTGACACCAACAGGCGGTGTTGTCGGTCTTAAGGGCAATCTCGCTCCTGAAGGCGCGATTGTGAAAGTCGCTGGCATGCCGGTTGAAAAACAAGTCTTCACCGGACCTGCACGCGTGTTTGATAATGAAGAAGCTTGCTTCGAGGCGGTCACAAAGCGCCAATACAAAGAAGGCGAAGTGCTTGTCATTCGCCATGAAGGTCCGCGCGGTGGTCCGGGCATGCGTGAAATGCTGGCAACAACTGCGGCACTTTATGGGCAAGGCATGGGCGATAAAGTGGCGCTCATCACAGATGGACGATTCTCAGGCGCAACGCGCGGCTTCTGCGTGGGCCATGTTGGCCCCGAAGCAGCGGTCGGCGGTCCCATTGCGCTCTTAAAAGATGGCGACATGATTCATCTCGACGCGATCAAAGGAATTTTATCGGTCGATTTGTCAGATGATGAGTTGGCTCGCCGCAAAAAAGACTGGAAGTCGCGCGAACATGAATATGGATCGGGCGCGATTTGGAAATACGCGCAGACTGTTGGGTCTGCACGGGCCGGCGCGGTGACCCATCCCGGCGGCAAGGGTGAAAAATTCGTCTATGCGGATATTTGAGGCAATAAGACCAGGGTTGATGTTTGTCCTACCGGCTCTCTTTGTGGCCGGTGGGTCATGCATCACAAAAGTCTACGCGCTTGATCGCAGCTCCGGACATTCGACGGTATCGATTCAGAAACAAACTAATGACGTCGATGATGATGTTGATGGTTCATCAGTAAAGACCGCTAAGTCATCGACCTCACCGATTTTAGCCTCTCCGGTTCAAAGATATGATGAGGAACAAAGCAGTTCATCTGAAATGGTAGAAGGTCCGCCAAGTACTGCGGATCTCACAAAAGCACCGCTTGAAGCGTTGAGTTCGGTTGTTGATGCAACACGCAATGCAATCCGCTCTTATCTTGCCGGCAATAAAGACGAGGCCGTCAAATCGCTTGAATATGCAGCGGATCAAGGTCATGCGCCTGCGCAATGGAAATTGGCGCGGATGTATGCGGAAGGTGATGGCGTACCGCGCGATGATCTGCGTGCGTTTGAAGCCTTCTCAAAAGTTTGTGACCGTCATGCCGACGAGGCACCAGACTCGCCAACTGCGCCTTTTGTGGCGAATGCTTTTGTGGCTTTGGGTTCCTATTATCTGAATGGCATCCCGAATAGCGCGGTGAAAGCCAATCCCTCACGCGCGCGAGAGATGTTCAATTATTCTGCGAGCTATTTCGGTGACGCGCAGGCACAACTCATTCTTGCGCGGCTTTACCTTGAAGGCATTGGTGGCTCGAAAGATATGAAGCAAGCCGTGCGCTGGCTCAATCTCTCAGCGGAAAAAGGCAATCGCATTGCGCAAGCGCAATTAGGCCAACTTTTATTTTCAGGCGAAGCCGGAATGAAACAACGTGCACGCGGTTTGATGTGGTTAAGTGTTGCACGGGTGGGCGCTGATCCGCAGAAAGATGCGTGGATCATTGATGCGCACGAAGAAGCGATGGAAAAAGCGAGCGAGGCTGATCGTTATGCAGCCATTGCCTATGGCAGCCAACGAGAGAAGCGCTCAAAATAGTTTTACGATTTAGGCGCAGGATAAATTTTCAAAATTCAAGATCAATACGCACGGGCACGTGATCGGAGGGTTTTTCCCATCCGCGAACATGAGCGTCAATCGTGGATGATTTTAATGCGTCAGTTGCCTGCGGTGACAACAAAAGATGATCAATGCGAATGCCATTGTTTTTTTGCCAGGCGCCCGCTTGATAATCCCAGAATGTATAGATCTGATCGGCATCGCTTGTCGCGCGCACGGCATCGGTTAATCCGAGGGCAAGAAGTTCCTGCCATTTCGCGCGGGACTCGGGGCGAAAAAGCGCGTCATTCACCCATAGATCGGGATGAGCGGCATCTTGTGGTTTCGGAATGATGTTGTAATCGCCCGCGATCACAAAACATTTTTCGCTCTGAAGCCAAGTTTTTGCATGCGCAATGAGCGCTTCAAGAAAGTCGAGCTTATAGGAAAACTTTTCTGTGCCGAGCGGATTTCCGTTGGGAGCATAGAGCGAGGCTACGCAAATGGGTGTTTGTCCTTTGGGCGCAATGAGCGCTTCGATGTAACGAGATTGCGGCTCGCTCGGTTGATGCGGCAACCCGCGCCGACACTCTTCAATCTTATGTTTCGACAATATTGCTACACCATTGAATGTCCTCTGCCCGAGTGTTTCGACATGATAACCGAGCGATTCGATCTCAAGCCGCGGAAATGCGTCATCAAGACATTTCAATTCCTGCAGACAGACGACATCGGGAGCAGCTTCTTTGAGCCATGCAGTCAAATGCTCGATTCTTTGGCGAACCGAATTTACGTTCCAAGTGGCGATACGCATGGCAAATTCCGGCGGTTAGGGATTCGGGAGCGGTAAGATTACGAGAGACGTAGGGGGCTGACCAGTGCGGGGCGTATTTTCGGGTCGCGATGGACAGCTTGACTCTTCCCGCATCGTGGCTCACGAGCGCGCGGCGAAAGAAACGCGTCATCAATGAACGCGGCAGGAGATCTCAATTATGACGGTGGCATTCACATTTCCGGGGCAGGGCAGCCAGGCGGTGGGTATGGGCAAGGGATTTGCCGATAATTTTGCGCCCGCACGTGCCGTTTTTGCAGAAGTGGATGATGCGCTGTCTCAAAAACTCTCCGCGCTGATGTTCGAAGGACCTCAGGATCAGCTGACCCTAACTGCCAATGCTCAGCCTGCCTTGATGGCGGTGAGTCTTGCGATTTTGCGTGTTCTTGAATCGGAAGCGGGGATCACGCCTGCTAAAAATGCACGTTTCGTGGCGGGTCACTCGCTCGGTGAATATTCAGCGCTTGCGGCGGCAGGCAGTCTCTCTATTGCTGATACGGCGGGGCTTTTACGTATCCGTGGAAATGCGATGCAAGCGGCGGTGGGGCCCGGTGTTGGCGCCATGGCAGCTTTGCTGGGTCTCGATTTTGATGCTGCCGCTGCGGTGGCTCAAGAAGCGGCGCAAGGCGAAATCTGCCAAGCCGCCAATGATAATGGTGGTGGTCAGGTTGTTGTTTCAGGCAGTAAAGCGGCCGTTGAACGCGCGGTTGAGCTTGCTAAAACCAAGGGCGCAAAGCGCGCCGTTATGCTTTCGGTATCTGCGCCCTTCCATTGCGCGTTGATGCAACCGGCTGCGGATGCGATGGCTGAGGCTCTTTCGAAAGTGAATATCAACGCCCCGGTCGTCCCTCTGGTCGGAAACGTTACGGCAGCCGCAGGTTCGGATCCCGAAGCGATCCGCCGTAATCTCGTGACCCAAGTGACAGGCATCGTGCGCTGGCGCGAAAGCATTGCCTATATGGCTGCTCAAGGGATCACGAAATTTGTCGAGATTGGTTCGGTCAAAGTGTTAACCGGACTCGTGAAAAGAATAGCTGCTGAGGCCGAGGGTTTGTCTGTTTGCCAGCCTGATGACGTCACGAATTTACGCGCGCAGCTTGGCGTTTGAGTTTTAGTTCAGGAGCGTTTTCATGTTTGATTTGACGGGCCAGTCGGCTCTCGTAACCGGCGCGACGGGTGGTATTGGCGGAGCGATTGCGCGGGCTCTTCACGCACAAGGCGCAACCGTCGCGATCTCCGGAACGCGTCGCGAAGCGCTTGAAGCGCTTGCCTCAGAGTTGGGCGCGCGTGTTCATATTTGTCCCGCGAATTTGTCGGACGCGGCTTCGGTTGAAGCGCTTGTACCATGGGCTCAAGAAGCGATTGGTGGTCTTGATATTCTCGTTAACAATGCGGGTATCACACGCGACAATCTTTTCATTCGCATGAAAGATGAAGAATGGTTCGATGTGATGCGAGTCAATCTCGACTCTGTCTTTCGCTTGAGCCGAGCTGCTGCGAAAACAATGATGCGTAAACGCTATGGCCGGATCATCTCGATCACATCGGTTGTCGGCACCACAGGCAATCCGGGGCAGGGTAATTATGCGGCCGCGAAAGCCGCGATTGTGGGTATGTCAAAAGCACTCGCTGCGGAAGTGGCAAGCAGAAACATTACGGTCAATTGCGTGGCGCCAGGCTTTGTCGCCACCCCGATGACCGATGAGCTCAATGAGAAACAACGTGAGTCGGTGATGCATAAAGTCCCGATGGGGCGCCTTGGCGAGCCTGGGGAAATTGCCGCCGCAACGCTTTATCTGGCGAGCCGTGAAGCCGCCTATATCACCGGTCAGACACTCCATGTGAATGGTGGAATGGCAATGATTTAAATGGGTTACGCAATTATTCTCGTCTAAAATTTGAATAAAAGGCCTATCTCGCCTTCAGCAATGGAGTGTGGTAAGCCTTGCCAAGTTTGGCCTCAGGGGCTTGACGTCGCGCTGATGGCGTCGTTTGAACGCTCCGAGGTTCAGGTTTCCTCCGGCTTTGCCTGCGGCCTTGATTGTGATCGGCTGCGAAGGCCGATTGTTTGAGGGAAACCGTGTCGGCGTTTGTGAAGAAGTAACAGCGGCGTCGCAACAGGAAGACAGTGAGGACATAAGGACATGAGCGATATCGCAGCCCGCGTGAAGAAGATTGTCATCGAGCATCTCGGTGTTGACGCCGACAAGGTCGTTGAGAGCGCCAATTTCATCGATGATCTCGGTGCCGACAGCCTCGATACGGTCGAGCTTGTGATGGCGTTCGAAGAAGAATTCAGCGTCGAAATCCCCGATGATGCGGCTGAGACGATCCGCACCGTGGGTGACGCAGTGGCCTTCATTACGAAGAAGTCCGCCTAATCCCCACTGGGGAAATTGATCGTGGATGTCAGAGCGGGGAGTTGAGGCCATGCGGCGTGTCGTCGTAACGGGGATAGGCATGGTTTCGCCGCTTGGCGGTTCCGCGGAATCCTCTTGGTCAAAGTTGCTTGCGGGCGAGAGCGGCGCCGTGAATGTCACGCGTTGTGACGTCTCGGATTTAGCCTCGCAGATTGCATGCGAAGTGCCGCGCGGTGATGGATCGGGCGGTACCTTCAATGCCAATGACTGGATGGATCCAAAAGATCAGCGCAAAGCCGATGAATTTATCGTCTTCGGCATGGCGGCGGCTACGCAAGCGCTCGCTGATGCGAAATGGGCGCCCTCTACAGATGAAGAGAAACATCGCACCGGTGTCATGGTTGGCTCCGGTATTGGTGGCATCGGCACGATCTACGAAACATCGGTGACCTTGTTCGAAAAGGGTCCGCGTCGCGTTTCGCCTTTCTTTATTCCGAGCGCGATTATCAATCTTGCCTCTGGTTGGATTTCCATTCGTCATGGGTTGAAGGGCCCCAATCATTCAGTCGTGACGGCCTGTTCAACCGGCGCGCATGCGATCGGTGATGCGTCGCGTCTTATCATGCTTGGTGACGCTGATGTGATGGTGGCCGGCGGCACTGAATCGCCGATCAATTGCATTTCGCTTGCGGGTTTTGCTGCCTGCCGCGCCTTGTCGACGAATTTCAATAATGATCCGAAGCGTGCTTCACGCCCCTATGACAAGGATCGTGATGGGTTCGTGATGGGCGAGGGCTCAGGCGTCGTTGTGCTCGAAGAACTCGAACATGCGAAAGCGCGCGGTGCAAAAATTTATGCCGAGATTGTCGGCTATGGCATGTCAGGCGATGCCTATCACATTACATCACCGGCTGAAGATGGTGATGGCGCTTATCGTTGCATGTCAGCTGCGTTGAAGCGCGCAGGACTTCAGGCCTCTGACATTGACTACATCAATGCGCATGGCACATCGACACCTTTGGGCGATGAAATCGAATTGCGCGCGGTTGAGCGATTGCTTGGCAATGACACGACGAAAGCGTCGATGTCTTCAACCAAATCGGCCACGGGACATTTGCTCGGAGCAGCCGGCGCAATTGAAGCGATTTTCTCCATTCTTGCGATCCGCGATCAAAAAGTGCCGCCGACGCTTAATCTCGACAATCCATCAGTTGAGACCGCGATTGATCTTGTGCCGCACAAAGCAAAATCACGTAAGGTGGAGGCGGTTTTATCCAATTCATTCGGCTTCGGGGGTACAAACGCCTCGCTCGTCTTCAAACGATACGAGCCGTAAGCCCCATGGTCGCCGCAATTTCGGTATTCAAGCTTTGAAGGCCGCGTTGGGGTTTTAGAAACGGATGACCGAAGACAAATTGACCGTCGGAAATGATAAAGTGGACGCGGATCAAAAATCCGCGTCGGCTAATGATATGCTTGCGGTTGTCTCGCAGACCGATGGCGTTCCCGCTACTCAAGCCGATGCGTTGACCGTTAACCGCAAATATGAAACGCTACAAAACGAGGCCGTTGAAGGCGCATCTTCATTACCAAGTCCTGTCAGCGAAATGGTGAGACCAAAGCCGCGCGGATTTATGCGTCGGATGATGGTCCGAAGTCCTGCAGCCGCCATTCATCCCGAGACCGTTCCTGAGCCGCCACAACATGTAACGTCCGAAAGAAAAGAAAGACCGCTCACAAATTTCTTGAGCGGGCTTTTGTCTTTCATAGCGATTGTTGCCGCTTGTCTTGCAGGCCTTTTTCTCTTGGCCGAGCGACAGATTTATGCACCCGGTCCACTCGATGACGATAAAGTTGTTCTCGTGCGCGGAAGCACGGCGGAGGTTATTGATCGATTGGAACGCGAAGGCGTGATTGATAAAGCGTTTTTGCTCACGCTTTACTGGCAACTGACTGGTCATTCTTCACAAATCAAAGGCGGTGAATATCAATTTAAAAAAGAAGCAAGCCTTGATCAAGTAACCAAGACACTTATCGAAGGCAAGACCATCAAACATTCACTGACGATAGCTGAAGGCAAAACGTCTCAAGAAATTGTTGGGCTTCTTCTCGCTGATATAAATCTAGCCGGTGAGGTAAAAGACATTCCACGTGAAGGAACACTGCTGCCAGAAACCTATAAATTTGATTATGGTATGTCGCGCTCGAAAATTATTGAGCATATGACGCAAGAGCAAATGAAGCTCGTGCGGGAAATTTGGGCGAAGCGCGACCCTGATCTACCACTCGCGAGTCCGCAAGATCTCGTCATCCTCGCCTCAATCGTTGAAAAAGAAACAGGTAAAGCTGATGAACGGCCACGCGTTGCTGGTGTGTTTGTAAATCGTCTGTTGAAAAAAATAAGACTCGAATCCGATCCGACCGTTGTTTACGGCTTGGTTGGCGGGAAGGGATCTTTGGGGCGCGGTTTGACGAAATCAGAGCTCGATCAACCAACGCCCTATAACACCTATACATTGCCGGGCTTGCCTGTAGGTCCCATTACAAATCCTGGGCGTGCGGCGCTTGAAGCGGTTGCCAATCCCTCGCGCACGAAGGAACTTTTCTTTGTTGCTGATGGAGCTGGCGGTCACGTTTTTGCCGAAACCTATGAGCAGCATTTGAAGAATGTAGCGAAGTGGCGGCAAATCGAAGGACAAAAAGTCGATACAGCACCGGTTGTGACAGCGCCCTCAACGAATAACACAACGAGCAGTTCGACCAAGACGACGACATCTAGCGAAACACAAGCGCCTACAACCGTCAAAACCAACACGCCAACCAAGGCGCCTACAAAACCGCCTAAGAAAAAAGCCGTCAATCCGGAAACAGGAGCAAAGACAGCGCCGGCTCCAGATTGAACTTCGTTTGGATTGATTGAAGTCTTTTTGATTTTGTTTGCTTGAGGAGTGCCGCATCAATGATTGCCCATTTTGCGAATGAGCAGATCGCACGTCGCGGTTTGATGTTTGTACTTTCATCGCCCTCAGGTGCTGGCAAAACAACTTTGACACGTCTCTTGCGTGAACAGGAGCCAAGTCTGATTTTGTCAGTGTCTGTGACAACACGGAAACGTCGTCCAAGTGAAGTCGATGGCGTTCATTATCATTTTATACGCGAATCCGAGTTCTTCGCGATGCGCGAGTGCGGTGCGCTTTTGGAATCGGCCCATGTTCACGGCAATCATTATGGGTCACCGCGTGATCGTGTTGAACAAGCTTTGAATGAAGGAAAAGACGTTCTTTTCGATATTGATTATCAAGGTGCGCAGCAATTAACCGCGAGTTCGCCTGATGATGTGGTCAGCATCTTTATTCTGCCGCCTTCCATGCAGGAATTGCGCGCCAGATTAGAAAGACGTGCAGAGGACTCGGCAGAAATTATTGAGAAACGCTTGGCCGCTGCGCGCAAAGAAATCAATAGCTGGCGTGATTATCGTTATGTTTTGGTCAATGATGATTTAGATAAGACCTTCTTACAACTTCGTATGATCCTCGCCGCTGAAAGATTAAAGCGTGAGAGGCAAACAGGGCTTGAGCCCATTATTGATCGATTGGTCGATCAATAATCATTTTGAAGTCAACGCTTGAGCCAAAGCGACGAATTGATCAATCGTTACCGTTTCGGCGCGCGCGGTGGGATCAAGTCCTACGTCCTCGCAAAGTGTGATGGAATCCACGCCTAGGCTCTTCAAACTTTGACGGAGCATTTTTCGTCTCTGACCAAAAGCTGCTTGTGTCACGTGCGCAAGCATTTTCGGATTGCAAACAGTAGGATTAACTCGCGGCGTAACTCTAACAATGGAAGAAACAACCTTCGGTGGTGGTGTGAAAGCTTGCGGTGAAACATCAAACAGAATTTTTGCGTCCGTTCGCCAACCACAAAAAACACCCAACCGACCATAATTATGCGGCGTATCTGGAGTAGCGACGATGCGTTCAGCCACTTCACGCTGGAACATTAAAACCAGATCATTGAAAATTGGCGGCCATTCAGCGCTATCGATCCATTTCATCAATAATGCAGTGCCGATATAATAGGGTAGATTGGCGATGATTTTTATTGGGCCTTCATGATCAAGTGACGCAAGATCAAATGTAAGGGCATCGCCTTCCATGATCGTGAGGCGACCTGGATAGTGGGCCGCGATTTCTTCTAACGCGGGAAGGCATCGATGATCTCGTTCGATGGCGATTACATGTTTTGCACCGGTAGCCAAAAGCGCACGTGTTAATCCGCCTGGACCAGGACCAACCTCAAGAACCGTCGTATCATCAAGAGGGCCTGCTGATCGCGCGATGCGGGACGTCAGATTAAGATCAAAGAGAAAATTTTGACCCAGTGCTTTTTGGGCGTTTAATCCGTAACGGGCGATAACATCCCGGAGCGGAGGTAAAGCATCGATCGACACTTATTGTTGACCTACAAAATCACCCACTTCTTTTTTGGTCTCAATGGTGCCCAGAGAGCGCAATGTTAAGCGGACGAAGATGGTTTGATCTTGGGTTGTTGTTCCCGTCGCATAGGGTTCGCGCCCAATATAGGATAGCGAAAGATCAGTACACTCATCATGATAGGTTGCCGATGCAGAATAAGCTGCCATGAAAGTTCTCGGCAAATCGGGATTAGAAAGATATCGGGTTAACGCAAAAAGCGTATTGCCCGAGACACTCCAATTTGGCGTGAAGCGATAAGAGGCGCCTATCCCTAAACCTTCGCGTCTTTTCGTGATGCCTACATTGGGTTGTGCGGCATAATTTGCATAAATCAAGCTTGTCGCTAGGTCGCCAATGTTCGCTCTATTTTCCAACTCAAATCTTTTTGCATTTAAACCGTCGGGATCAAATCGCCCACGTGCAGTAAACGAGTAATTTGTTTTTGGAACAAGTTGAAATCTGGAGACATAATCCGATGTTGTTTTATCGAGACCTGAATCGGTTCCTTCGAGAGCGAGGCCGCGTTGAGCAAAAGAATTCTGTCCTGCCAATTGAACCGATTGACCAACCAACATATTCATCTGTGCGCCATTGATAAGCCCGAGCGAATATTGAGCACCGTAATTAGCGCGGGTTCCGCCTTCAACGCGGTCATATCCTGTATATTTGTCGACAGAGAACAAATTGGTGTCATCAAACACCAAACTTTGTGAATCCTCATTGGGAAGATTGCCGATATTGCGTTCGTCAGGACGAGAAATGACCTGAGCGATCGGTTCCAATATATGCGAACCAAAAGATGATGCGGCGACAAAAGGAAAGCGATAAGTCATTCCAATTGTACCCATCGCTCGTGTCATGCCTTGGTTGCCTGTTGATAAGAAACTATCTTGGGCTGCGTTCGCGGTACCGTTGCGGAAAAGCGTTGTATATGCCGCATCGCCGCGCATAGATGCAAAAGGCGTCCATGATTGCCCGATGGGATCAATGAAGCTCCGACGCCATCCGATTTCCGTTGTGTAACGGCTATAGTTGCCGCCGATCCCGCGCATGAAACAATTTGTTTTCGTGGGGCTAGAACAACTTCCCGACAAAGTTCCAAAATCAGCTTCGAGGCGCGACAAATTTGTGAAGTTCGCATTCAACGCCACTTCACCGCCGATCGCGCCTCCCAAGTGATACCGCCGATCATAATCAACAACAGGCAAGATCAGCGGTTGAATACTCTGATTATCTTCTGTCAGCAATGTTTGAAAATAATAGGTTCGTGCGTCAAATATACTGTTCTTATCTTCGCCGTGCAGATAGGCGGTTGATGTTGACTCACGTTTGATAGTGCCAAGTTGAGTAACAGATGGAGAGTCAATTCGGTAATTTTGATAAAACCATTTGTCGGACACATAAGCGAGGTCCCAACCCCATTTCCATCGCGAATTGATCGGAAAAGCACCAATGGTTTCGATATAACCACGCACGCGTTGATCGCCAGCACCATTAGGCGATGATAAAAAAGCAACCTGATCATTTTGAGAGATGAAGGCGCCATTAATTGTATAGGTGCCCGTATTAAGTCTCTGCCGCCATTCACCCGCAAGCAATAATCCCTGCCGAGAAAAATAGGTGGGCGCGATCGTAAAATCTTTGTCAGGCGACACGACATAGTAATAGGGGAGGCTTAGACCCTGTCCGAGTGTCGATGTTGCAGAATAAACTGGATTAAGAAATCCTGATTTGCGCGAAATCGTGTTATCTGGTGCCGAGAAATAAGGGAAATAGGCGACGGGTACACCAGCGACGTCAAGCGTAGCGTCTTCATAATAGATGACCTTCTCAACTTGATTATGAATGATCCGGCGCGCCTTAACCTGCCAGAGTGGGGGCTTTGTCGGATCTTCTTTGCACGCGTCGCAAGCTGTATAGGTGCCTCTTTCGAAAATTGTTTGGCGGCCGGCAATGCGTTCCGCCCGCGGGGCAACGAAATGCGTGTTGTCGATCGTGTCGACCCGCATTGATTTGATGAACCCATCGTGGAACTGGTCGGCAAGTTCCAGTGAATTGGCGCGTACCACTTGACCATCAGGCTCGGTCAAAACAACATGTCCCTCGGCAAAGACCCGCTCGCTATCACTGCGATAGATCACCTGGTCCGCTTCGAGAATTTTACCCTTGTAATAGAGCTTCGCATTGCCGCGTGCCGCAATCGTCTTTTTGTCCGTGTCATAGACGATTTCATCGGCGTCAACGGTCAGCTTGTCGGACTTAGCGGTATTTGCGGGCGGTGTCGACTGTGCCTGAGCTTTGGACGCGAGAAAAACGCCCGCCAAAAGCATGGCGAGACAAAATGCCCAAGCTATTGAAACAGCTCGGATTTTGGCCAATTGGGCATTCAAAGCGCGTGTTCGCTCGGCAAGTCTTTCATCCGTCCTCAAGATACAGCAAGACGAGGGTGCAGAGCAAACCCGTAGAGAGGGGCGGGAGGAACGAAGCGAGAATAGGGTTAAGCAATCCATTCGCGCCAAAATCACCCGCAACTTTGGCAAAAATGTAGAAGGCAAAGCCGCCGCCGATGCCGCCAAGAATAGAGAGCGGCCGAAGACCGGTTCGGGCGAAACGTAGGCTGACGGTCGCCGCTATCAGAACCATGACTGCCAAAACGAGAGGGCGGGCGATCAGCAATTGAAATTGTTGCAGATAACGCGTGGCATCAAGGCCAGCAGCTGTTGTGGCGCGGGCCCAACCGGGGAGATCATAAATCGAGATTGTGTCCGGCTCCGAGAGAGATTGTTTGACCTGTTCGCGGGTCAGATAAGTTGCGAGCTCAAAGACATCATGACGTTCCGGTGCCGTTCCAGGAGAGAGCACACGCGCATTCCGCAACATCCATAAACCATCGTTGAGATGGCTATTGGGGGCTTCAACACGGTGGATGAATTGCCCTTGGCGGTCGAATTCAAAAACCGTCATACCGCGGAAGTCACCCGACTCGAGATCGGCAAGATCCGCTCGGATGATCGCTTCTCCATCCACATTTTTCTGACGAAGCCAGATGTTTTTTGGTTTTGTCGGCTGATCATCTGCGCTCGAGCGAGCCATGACCGCGTCAGCTTTGGATTTGAGTGTCGCCGAAACCGGATTGAGAATCAAAGTTCCCGCCGCACCGACGAGAAGTGCGGCGATCAAGGGTGCGGTGATCATATGCCACACCAACATGCCTCCGGCACGGACCACCACCAATTCGCGGCTTCGCGCAAGGGATAAAAAGGCAAAAAGCCCACCAAAGAGCGCTGCGAATGGCAGCACTTGTTCTGCGACCGACGGCGTTCGCATTAAGGCGAGTTCGGCAGCAAAGATCAAGGCGTTGGCTGAAGCATCATTCGCAATACGAGTGAGTTCAATAAGATCAAGAACAAAAATCAACGCGGCAATGATTCCAAATACTGAAAGGATCGAGAGGCTGAATCTTTTTAAAAAATAGTGGAACAGAACCGAGAGCGACAGGGTCATATTGTCTGCCCCGAGGGTTTCGAAAACTGAGTGCGAATAAAAATGCTAAGCCCTTCGCGTCTTGAAAGTTGATGGCCAAATAATGCATCCATCAAGAAAATGAGCATTGCGCAAAATATTGGAAAAGCAATTGCAATCTCAAGATAGAACGGCAAATCTTTGCTATTCACAATCAACACAAACCCACCCACGCGAATGAGCGCTGCTAAGAGAATTGTATAAAGAATCGCGCTTAAACGATGCGTGCGAGCGGATCGCGGTCGCCCAATGAAGGCGAGTGCCAGACAAGCAAATGGAAACACGTAAAGAGGTGTTGCGAAGCGATCGGCTAATTCTGTTTCGATGCGGATCAAATCTGCGCTTGTCTCACGACCTGATTGATAGGTTTGTAGGAGATCGAGCGTCAGGCGCTCATGCGGCGAATAAGTAATTTCACCGTTGCCGGGCGCAAGTTGGGTGAGGTCAAGGGCGTAACGTTGAAAGGTCACAATACTGGCGTCACGGTTGCGTGGTGTCTCGCGTTGCACGCTACCATTTTCAAGAACGAGATAATTGCCCGATGACTCATTCACGATCCGTCCGCGTTCAGCTACATAAACAAGCACCAATTCCGGATCACGTTTATCCTGAATGAACAATCCGAGAAGCGTGTCGCCCGCGCGTTCACGGTAATGGAAAATGACATTGGCCTCGAGTTCATTAAAGCGTCCCGCTTTGATGATTTTAGTTAAAAAATCAGAGCGGATTTGCGTGACCATAACACGCCAGAGATTGATGCTTTCAGGCACAAGTTTGAGCGTTAGAAATCCCGTAAAAAGGGACCCGATAAAAGCCGCGATCAAAAGCGGTTTGAGCAATCGAAAAGGCGAAATGCCCGCAGACGCCAAGACGGCCAATTCGCTTTCCTTATTTAATCGATTTAGCGTGAGGATGAAGCCGATCAACAGGGCCACCGGCGCGATGATTGCGGCCATTGCGGGCAAGGTCAAAAGCGTCATCGTAAAGAATTTAAGGACCGATTGGCCCTGTGTGGTCATGAGATCAATTTCATGAAGGGCTTGACTGATCCAAATGACACCTGAGAGCGCCAAAAGGGCCCAAAGGCTCGTCGCGCCGATCTGGCGAATAAGATAGCGGTCGATCAACGACATAATGGGCGCCTTGCCTAGCTGGACGCCTTGCAGAGGCGACCTGATTGATGCAGAGCTAGCAAGGTCGCCCCCGCAAGATCAAGCATTGTCTTGGGATTTGGTATGGGGGCCTGAGTATTTACGCGATTATTCGGGAGAATTTTATGGCCGCCATGCTCAAGATTGGCTTTGCTTCACCGGCATTGGATACGACCGGAACATTGGTCCTGTTTGTGGGAAGTGATTTGGAGTTGAGCGCGGCCACACGCAAGCTCATTGGCACGGCAGGCGTTGGTACCATTAAACGCGCTTTTTCGGCTGAAAAATTCAAAGGCAAAGAGCGTTCGACCCTGGTCATTCCCGCGCCGCAAGGTTTCGAAGTGGATCGGCTTGTGATTATCGGCTTGGGCAAGGAAGCGGAACAAGAAAAGGCCGATTATGTTCGCCTTGGCGGTGTGATCGCTTCGGTCCTGGGGTCTGCCAGCAAAGCATCAATCCTGTTGGAAGGTCCGGCGAAGTGGCGTGCGGACGCAGAAGCGGCTGCTGATATCGCTTTTGGTTTAAGACTGCGTCATTATCGCTTCGACAAATACAAAGCGAAAAAACGTGATGCGGGAGATGGCGAGAAAGCTGATCAACCGATCAGCGTGACAATCCATCTTGAAGATCCGGTTGCTGCTAAACGAGTTGTCCGGTCACGCGAAGCGGTCGGATCGGGCGTTGAAATCGCGCGTGATCTCGTGAACGAGCCGCCGAATGTTCTTGATCCCGTTGAATTTGCAAAGCGCGCGAAAGAGCTCGAGAAGCTTGGTGTTGACATCAAAATTCTCGATGAAAAGCAGCTTACAAAGATAGGCATGCGCGCGCTTTTGGGTGTGGGACAAGGATCCGAGAAAGAAAGCCGCGTTGTGATTATGCGCTGGAACGGCGCCAAAGCGAAAAAGGGAGCCAAAGCACAACCGGTTGCCTTCATCGGGAAGGGCGTTGTGTTTGATACGGGCGGTATTTCCATCAAGCCTGCGCAAGGCATGGAAGATATGAAGGGTGATATGGCAGGTGCTGCCTGTATTGTCGGATTGATGCACGCGCTAGCAGCTCGCAAAGCCAAGGTGAATGCGATCGGTGCGATTGGCCTTGTTGAGAACATGCCCGACGGCAATGCGCAACGTCCTGGCGATATTGTGACATCGCTTTCGGGTCAAACGATTGAAATCATCAATACGGATGCGGAAGGCCGTCTCGTTCTGGGTGATGTACTTTGGTATGTGAAGGAGACCTACAAGCCGAGTTTCATGATTGATCTCGCGACATTAACCGGCGCCATTCTGATTGCGTTGGGACAGGAATATGCTGGTTTGTTCTCGAATGACGATACACTCGCCGAAAGACTTCACGCGGCAGGTCAAGCCACAGGTGAAGGCGTATGGCGTCTGCCGTTAGGTGCGGCTTATGACAAAATGATCGACTCAAAGTTTGCCGATATGAAAAACACGGGTGGTCGTTTTGGCGGATCGATTACGGCGGCGCAATTTCTGAAGCGCTTTGTTGGCAACACACCTTGGGCGCATCTCGATATTGCAGGAACAGCGATGTCGTCGCCCGAGACCGATATCAATAAGAGTTGGGCTTCTGGCTGGGGCGTTCGGCTGCTTGATCGGCTCGTTGCTGATTATTACGAAGATCGGGATTGAAAGCGCGCGGACTGATCGCTTCATGGTCACGATCTATTATAATCCTTCGTGCGGAACATCGCGAAACACATTAGCAATGATCCGTACTGTTGGAATCGAGCCGACGGTCATTGAGTATCTCAAAATGCCGCCATCACACGTTGAGATCAAGAAACTTGTTCGGTTGATTGGCGAGCCGCTGCGTTCGCTTATTCGCGAGAAGGGGACGCCTTTTCATGATCTCGGTCTTGGTCGCGCCAATATTTCCGACGATGAATTGCTCGAAGCGATTGGACAACATCCGGTTCTGTTGAATCGGCCGATTGTTGTGATCGAGAAAGGTGCCGCTTTGTGTCGTCCTTCCGAGCGCGTTCTCGATTTACTGCCTCAGTCGCTTACAGAAGATTTTGTTAAAGAGGATGGTGAAATTGTGCGCGTTGGTGGTGGCAATCCGTCATGACCGAGATCTTTTTTTATCATCTCGAGCGGCAACCGCTCGATCAGGTCTTGCCCTCACTACTTGAAAAAACACGTGAAAGGGGATGGCGTGCGGTGATCAGAACGGCTACCTCTGAGCGCGCCGCAATACTTGATGAACATCTTTGGGCTTATCGTGAAGAGAGTTTTCTTGCTCATGCTTTGGCTTCTAACGCTGGTCCCGGTGAAGAGCCAATTGTGATTGCGATTGACGAGGCGAATCTCAATCAGCCGCAAGTGTCATTTCATATCGAAGGGGCGCCTTTGCCCAAGTCGCCGCAAGCTTATGAACGTATCGTCGTCTTGTTTGATGGCAATGATGCAGCGTCATTAGAAACTGCGCGCACTCAATGGAGAAACATTCGTGATCAGGGGTTAGCGGCGACCTATTGGCAACAAAATGAGCAAGGTCGCTGGGAGAAAAAAGCGTAAGGCGTTTTCTGAAACTTTTGATGGCTAAGCATTTTCTTCAAGTTCTGCCGTCAAGGTCAACCATTCTTCTTCAGCGGCTGCAAGATTGGCGTGAAGTTCGGCCTGCTGCCGTGACAATGTTGCCGCCTTTTCAGGGTCCTTTTTAAACGTTTCTGGATCGACCAATACCGCGTCCACGCGTATAATCAGATCTGTCATTTTTTGCATCCGTTGTTCGGTAGCTTCAATCTTCTTTCTTATGCTTCCAGGATTTACCTTCTTAACGGATTTTGAAGTTTCGCCATTGTATGCTGGTTCAGCTTTACGCTCCGATTTTTGTGATACTGGTGTTTCAAGAATTTTTGCTCGATAGGCGTCAAGATCGCCATCGAAAGGTTTGACTGTGCCATTGCCCACGAACCACAAGCGGTCCGCGCAGGATTCAAGCAAAAAGCGATCATGCGAAATCAAAATGATCGCGCCCTCATAATCATTGATGGCGTCCATAAGTGCGACGCGTGAATCAATATCGAGATGGTTCGTCGGCTCATCGAGAATAAGAAGATGCGGACCATGAAAGGTTACAATCCCCATTAGTAAGCGCGCTTTTTCACCGCCAGATGAAGAGGTGATCGGCGTATCCGCGCGGGCGCCTGAAAAGCCAATCCGCGCTACACGCGCGCGTGTTTGTGCTTCGCTAGCCTCAGGCATAAGCGCGCGAATATGCGTATAGGGTGTTCCTGTCGGTGTTAATTCATCAAGCTGATGTTGCGCGAAATAGGCAACGGTCATTTTCGAAGACTTTTTAATTGCTCCTGAGAGAGGGTCCAAGCGTTCACCAATCAGTTTTGCAAAGGTCGATTTGCCGTTACCATTGGATCCGAGAAGTCCAATGCGATCATCGTCGGCAATAGAAAGCGACAAGCGCGAAAGCACAGGTTTGTCATTATACCCCACGCTAACATTTTCAAGCGCAACAAGTGGCGGGGAGAGCGGCCGTTCGGGTGAGGGGAACTCAAAAGGCAACACATCACTTTCGATGATCGGCGTGATCATTTTGAGTTTCTCTAATCTCTTTACACGCGATTGCGCTTGGCGCGCTTTAGACGCTTTGGCTTTGAAGCGAGTGATAAAGGCTTCGAGATGTTTACGTTCTTCAGCTTGTTTCTTGGCAAAGCGTGCTTGAACTTCTTGTTCTTCCGCGCGCTGCTTTTCAAAATTGTCATAGCCGCCTTTGTAAAGGCGCAATTTTCCTTCTGAGAGATGCATGATCTGGTCAACTGATTGATTGAGCAAATCACGATCATGGCTGATTACGATCACCGTATGCGGGTAGCGCGCCAGATAATCCATGAGCCAGAGCGTGCCCTCGAGATCGAGATAATTGGTCGGCTCATCGAGAAGCAAAAGATCAGGTGCGGAGAAAAGAACAGCAGCAAGGGCCACGCGCATACGCCACCCGCCCGAGAAATCCGAGCAGGGGCGAAGTTGTGCTTCAGAATCAAAGCCTAGCCCGTGGAGCACGGACGCCGCGCGAGTAGGTGCCGAATGGGCATCGATATCGGCAAGCCGGATGTGAATTTCAGAAATTCTTGTGGGGTCTTTTGCGGTCTCGGCCTCGGCGAGCAGCGCGGTGCGTTCGGTGTCAGCCGCCAGAACCGTATCGATGAGGCTCTCGGGGCCACCGGGTGCTTCTTGGGCTACCGAGCCGATCCGAAACCCGCGAGAAAGTTGGATTTCGCCGGATTCCGGCCCTATTTCGCCCCTTATCAGTCGGAAAAGGGTTGTTTTCCCTGTTCCGTTACGACCCACAAAGCCGACGCGCGCGCCGGTCTGAATGGTCGCTGAGGTCTTTTCGAAGAGGGTTCGGGCGCCGAGCCGATAGGTAATGTCGTTCAAAATGAGCATGGCGCGCCTCTCTTGAACGAAGCTTTATCGGGGAGCAAGGTATCTGCGTTAATCCTTCCTGCAAGAAACGCCTTGAAGGATCACGCAACAGGACATACACCATGTCTCGCACATTGGTACCGGGGCTTAGCGCAGTCTGGTAGCGCATCTGCTTTGGGAGCAGAGGGTCGCAAGTTCAAATCTTGCAGCCCCGACCAATGGGCAAAATGGTTGTTAAAGGGATGGTTTTTCGATGACGGCCCGTATTTCCCGCCCCGCAAAGACTGCCATGCAGTCAGGCAAAGCCAAATCCGATCGTTGGCTTTTGGAATTTGTTCCGGAGTATCCTGGTCAGGTTGATCCCTTGATGGGCTGGTCAGGCACCGTGGATATGCAGACTCAGGTCAAATTGTGGTTTGCAAGCCGTGACGAAGCCATCGCTTATGCCGCCCGCCACGGGATCGCCGCGCAGGTGGAAGAGCCGCAAGACGCCAAACGTCGTGTCATGTCTTATTCAGATAATTTCAAATGCAACCGGATCGGTTCTTGGACGCATTGAGGCGTCAGAATTGAGTCTCACGTCCTGATCGGCTATGAGATCTGGCAGCGAGGAGGGCTTTTTGACTCCATAGCTCAGCTGGATAGAGCAGCCGCCTTCTAAGCGGCAGGTCGGAGGTTCGAATCCTCCTGGGGTCGCCACCCTCTTATTTGGGGCCTTTTTTCGTGACTTATCACTTTCCGTCTTTTCTCGTCGATCTCGATGCGGTGCTTGAACATGGCTTTGATCTCTTGACGAAAGCGGTGCGTCTTCGTTCAGCGCCCATGCATACGCCTGTTGTCTCGACGATTGGACGCGATGGTCGCCCGCGCGCACGCGTTGTGGTTCTTAGAGCTTTTGATCGCGACCGCAGACAATTGCGTTTTCATACCGACATTCGTTCTGACAAATTTCACGAGCTTCATGTCGATCCGCGTATTGCCATTACTTTTTATGATGCTGAAGAAAAAATTCAGCTTCGCATCGAAGGGCGAGCAACACTTCATCAGAATGATGAGAGTGCCAACGCGGCTTGGGCATCTTCTCAGCCGATCAGCAAGCTCTGCTATGCGGTTGAACCGGGCCCCGGAAATCCAATCGGCGCGCGCGATGATTTTTATTTGCCGCGTGACAGAGAGGAAAGCGAGACAGGCCGCGCGTATTTCGCCGCCGTTATTGTGGCGATTGATGGAATGGATTTCTTATGGCTTGGCGCCGCTGGCAATCGCCGCGCGTTGTATAAGTTTGGAGATTATCAATTCGACGCGCGCTGGGTTGTGCCTTAGGCGTTATGCGCGGCACGAAGGCGTGCAAACCCCGCTTCAAGATCCGCCTTAAGATCCTTTGTATCCTCGAGACCAATTTGGATGCGCAGCGCCGGACCGCCCGGATTCCATTTCGTAGCCGTGCGATAGGTCGCGCAATCAAATGGAACAATGAGGCTCTCAAAGCCACCCCAAGAATAACCCATGCCGAAGAGTGCCAACCCATCAAGCATGGCTGCAACGGCATTTTGTGAGGCGGGCTTCAGAATAATCGAGAAAAGACCGGATGAGCCTGAGAAATCACGCTTCCAGTTTTCGTGGCCGGGACAATCTTCAAAGGCAGGATGAAGAATTTTTGCGACTTCAGGCTGCGCTTTCAACCAATGCGCAATTTCAAGTGCGGCGCGTTCTTGTTCTTTGAGGCGCAACAACATTGTGCGCATGCCGCGCAGTGCCAGGAACATATCTTCGGGGCCCGCGCAGATCGCCATCGCATCATAAGTGTCACGTAAATTTTTCCATGTGCGTTCATTCGCTGAAACGAGACCAAGCAAAATATCCGAATGGCCTGAGAGATATTTTGTGCCTGCTTCAATAGCGAGATCGACACCTTTTTCATGCGGGGAGAAAAAGAAGGGTGTCGCCCATGTATTGTCCATCAACACAACCGTACCGCGATCATGTGCGACGCGCGCGATGCCCGGTACATCTTGCACTTCAAAGCTTTGCGAACCGGGGGCTTCTGTGAAAACGGCTTTTGTGTTGGGCTTGAAAAGGGATGCGATGTCTTCGCCGATCATCGGATCGAAATATGTTGTCTCAACCCCAAATCTTTTAAGCAGGCCTTCGCAAAACACACGTGTGGGCCGATAGACACTATCGGTGACAAGAAGATGATCGCCCGCTTTCAAACAGGAGAGAAGTGCGACGGAAACTGCGGCCAATCCGGAAGGAACACAGACTGTTCCTGCTGCTTTGGCAATTTCCGTCCACGCCATTTCGAGCGCATCGCTCGTCGGCGTACCTTGCGTTCCGTAAATATAACGGCCCGTTCGATTGAGGAGGACCTCCATCGTTGGAGACAGAACGGTCGATCCCCGATAAATCGGCGTGTTAATAAAGCCATGTTGCTCCGAAGGATCGCGGCCGGCATAGACAAGCTTGGTGCGGTCGGCGAGGCGCGAAAACGCTTCTTGCGTCATTTTGTCCTTCATGGCGTAGCCTTTTCTTCCAAATTTTGGGCATAGGGCTGATATTTTGTTCTTCCGGTCAAGTTTTTGTCGCGATTTTATTGTTGAGGGTGCGTATTTTCCTTGACCTTCCTCTCCGGTTCAAAAATTAATGTCTGCCATGCCTGAGAGGCATGGATTGGGCGGCGCGTGTGGTGCGCCCAAAACTCTGGAGGACTAAATGAAGAAACTGATCGCTGCGGCCATCGTGGCTGCTGCCAGTGTCGGTCTTGTGTCAGCGGCATCTGCCGGCACGCTCGACAATGTGAAGGCCAAGGGACAACTCGTCTGCGGGTCGAACCCGGGTACAGCCGGTTTCGGTGTGCCGGACCAGAAGGGTAACTGGACCGGTCTTGACGTTGATTATTGCCGTGCAATCGCAGCGGCGATTTTCAATGACCCGACCAAAGTTAAGTTTGTTCCGCTTTCATCGAAGGATCGGTTCACCGCTTTGGCTTCTGGCGAAGTCGATGTGTTGATCCGCAACTCGACCTGGACCATGTCGCGTGAAACAACACTCGGTATCATCTGGGCCGGTGTGAATTTCTACGACGGTCAGGGTTTCATGGTAAACAAGAAGCTCAATGTGAAATCCGCTAAGGAATTGAATGGCGCGTCGATCTGCGTGCAACAAGGCACGACGACCGAGTTGAACTTGGCTGACTTTTTCCGCGCCAATAAAATGGAATATAAGGTTGTAACATTTGGAACCTCAGAAGAAACGTTGAAGGCGTATGATTCGGGTCGTTGTGACAGTATGACGACCGACCGTTCAGGGCTTGCTGCCGACCGTCTCTCGATGGCAAAGCCTGACGACCACATCATTCTTCCTGAAGTCATTTCGAAGGAGCCGCTCGGCCCCGTCGTTCGTCAGGGTGATGACCAGTGGTTGAACCTCGTGAAGTGGGTTCACTATGCCTTGTTGACGACAGAAGAACTTGGCATCACATCAAAGAATGTTGAGGAACAACTGAAGTCTGACAATCCGGAAACCAAGCGCGTTCTCGGCACTGAAGGTAAGTTCGGCGAGTCACTTGGCTTGTCGAATACTTGGGTTGTCCAGATCGTGAAGGGCGTCGGCAATTACGAAGAAATCTTCGAACGTAATGTCGGCCCGAACACGCCGATCCAGCTTGCTCGTTCGTCGAACGCGCTCTGGTCGAAGGGTGGCCTGCAATACGCACCGCCGATCCGCTAATCTAAAAAGACCGACGGGACTTGATAGTCCCGTCGGATTTGCTTTCTCTCCAGAAAATCAGGCGGTATGAAGTATGAGTGTCGGCGTTGAGGGGCGTCCGTCAGACTCGAGGATCGTTTTATATAACGACCCCAGAGCCCGTAGCATGTTTTTTCAGTTATTGCTTTTGGCTGCGATCGTCGCGCTCTTTTGGTTCGCGTATGACAATACGGTCACTAATTTAAAGAAGCGCAATATTGCACAAGGCTTTGCCTTCTGGGATGTTGAAGCGGGTTTCGATATTAGTCAGACTTTGATTTCATATAGTGCTGCATCCTCTTATGGCCGTGCCTTTTGGGTGGGTCTTCTTAACACGATGCTTGTGTCGCTTGTCAGCATCTTTTTTGCGACCATTCTTGGTGTGATTGTTGGCATCTTACGTCTGTCAAAAAACTGGCTCGTTGCCAAATTGGCGATGGTCTATGTTGAAATTTTTCGTAACGTGCCGCTACTGCTTATTCTCTACTTTTGGTATCGCGGCGTTTTGGGACTTTTGCCCGAGCCGCGTGAGTCCATAAAATTGCCGGCGGATATTCTTTTGAATACGCGCGGTCTATTGATGCCGAAGCCGATTTTTGCAGACGCCTTTATCTATTCTCTTATTGCGTTTGTTAGCACCGTGATTTTGGGCGCCGTTCTTTTCTGGTGGGCGCGCCGCGTTCAGGCGCGGACTGGCAAGCGACCAAATGCTGGATTGTTTTCAACCAGCATGATCATTGGTGTGCCGCTGATTGTCTTCTTTCTCTCCGGGTCACCATTAAGTTTCGATGTGCCTGTGCAAGGTCGTTTCAATGCGTCAGGAGGTATGACTCTCCCGCCTGAATTTGTATCAATGGTGATTGGGTTGACGACCTACACAGCGGCGTTCATCGCTGAAAATGTGCGCGCGGGTATCGTTGCCATTTCAAAAGGACAAACGGAAGCCGCGCAGGCCTTAGGCCTCAGTCACGGGCAGACCATTCGTCTCGTGATCATGCCGCAGGCACTTCGCGTCATTATTCCCTTGCTCAACAGCGAATATTTGAGCCTGACCAAAAACTCGTCTTTGGGTGTCTCGATCGGCTATCCTGATCTCGTGAATGTGTTCACCGGAACGGTTCTCAATCAAACAGGGCAGGCGGTTGAGATGGTTTCGGTGACCATGCTTGTCTATTTGACGCTCAGTCTTTTAACGTCAGCCTTTATGAATTGGTTTAATCGCCGCGTGGCGTTGGTGGAGCGCTGACATGAGTGGTTCGACGGAATTAAAATTTGTCCGCTCGCAGTTTAGCGATGCTTTGCCGCCACCGATGCGTATATCGGGTATTCTTCATTGGGCGCGAGAGAATCTTTTCTCGTCCGTGTTCAATACAATTCTCACGCTTCTCATTCTCTATGGTCTATTCCAAATCATTCCGGGAATGATTGATCGCTTAATCATCGATGCTGTGTGGACCGCTAACAGCAGCAAAGATTGTAATCCCGAAGTGCTTGGCAAAACCGTTGGCGTCTGTTGGGGTTTTGTGAATGCGCATTGGGGCTATTTCATCTTCGGTCAATATCCTGAGCCATTACGCTGGCGGCCGGAATTGTTTTTTGTGCTCGAGGCCGTAGGTCTGGTTTGGCTCCTAGCGCCGAGCATTCCGCGCAAAGATTGGGCGATGATTTATTTCTTTATCATTTTTCCGATTGTTGGATTTATTCTTTTGCATGGGTCTCCGGCGCTCGGGCTTCCGATTGTGCAAACTCACTTCTGGGGTGGTTTTCTCGTCTCCATCGTTATTGGCACAGTAGGGATTGTCATCTCGGTTCCGGTGGGGATTTTACTGGCGCTTGGTCGTCGCTCGCGCATGCCGGTCGCTCGCACGGCCAGCGTTGTGATGATTGAATTCATTCGCGGTGTACCGCTCATCACAGTTCTTTTCATGGCGAATGTGATGTTTCCGCTCTTTGTGCCTGAAGGCTGGCGTCCGGATCCGCTGTTGCGCGTGCTTGTGGGCGTCGCGCTCTTCTTCTCGGCTTATATGGCGGAAACCGTGCGTGGCGGATTGCAAGCGATCCCGCGCGGTCAATATGAGGCCGCTCAAGCTTTGGGGTTAAGCTATTGGCAAATGATGGTGAAGATCATCCTGCC